>Ga0224501_10000181_pt1 | contig 59663 bp, 55 predicted proteins | sample SF_Oct11_sed_USG_4_FD_169105 | JGI IMG/M metagenome (GOLD analysis project Ga0224501, IMG submission 169105) | Sediment microbial communities from San Francisco Bay, California, United States - SF_Oct11_sed_USGS_8_1 | ecosystem: Environmental > Aquatic > Marine > Sediment | place: USA...
CGATCTCGCGGGTGCGCTCCATCACCGAGACGAGCATGATGTTCATGATCACGATCCCTCCCACCACCAACGAGATGGCCACCAGCGCCGGGAGGGCGAGGAAGAGGATGCGGGAGATGCGGTCCCAGAAGGAGATGGCCTCGTCGGCGGTCTCCAGCACGAAGTCGTTGTCTTCCGCGGGACGCAGGCCCCTCCGCGCGCGCATGATCCCTTCCGCCTCGACCTGGGCGTCCCGCAGCCGCGCGGGGTCCACGGTCTGGATCACGATCTGGTCCACCACGCCGTGGGGGTTGGTGACCGACTGGATGGGGGAGCGGGCGGGGGCGATGGCCTGGTTGTCGCGAGACATCCCCAGAAGCGTGCCCTGCTCCTCGAGGACGCCGATGACACGGTAGGGAAATCCCCTGATGCGGACCGTCCTCCCCACGGGCTCCAGATCCTCGAAGATCACCTCGGCGGTCTTGGACCCGATCACGATCACGGGGAGTCCCTGTTCGGCCTCCTGCGCCGTGAAGACACGTCCCTTCTGCACTTCGAGGTTCCGGATGGTGAACATCTCCGGCGAGGCACCGGTGACCTCGACGCGGGTGGCGGTGCGTCCGTTGTCTCCTTCCGTATCCCGGTAGGTCGTGCTCTCCACGGAGATCCGCGCGGGGACGCTCAGCCGCTCCCGGATGGCGTCGGCGTCGTCGTAGCGCAGACGGGGGCGCCGCTGGCGATCACGCCACTCCTCGGCACTCGTGTTCACGTTGACGCTCTTCCACCGGCGGAGCGTCACCGTATTCACGCCGAACACGGCGGAGGTGAAGTCTTCCCGGATGTACCGATCCATCCCCTCGACGACGGTGACCACGACCAGAAGGAACATGACGCCCATGATCACGCCCAGGAGGCTGAAGAAGCTCTTCAGCTTCTGAGCGCGGATCTGCTGCATCGCCAGGACGACTCCCTCCCAGAAGTTCATGGGTCGGCCGCTCCCCGCTCAGTTCCCCTCGGCGGAACCACCCCGCCGAACCGCATCCCCGTTGTGGAGCTGTCGGATCCGCTGGTAGGGCCCCGCCACCACCGTGTCCCCTTCGGCGATTCCAGACAGGATCTCGAAGTACTCCTGGCCGGCGATCCCGACCTCGACGGGGACGAACCTCACCGTGCCCTCATCGACCACGAACACACCCTCGACGTCTTCCTCTTCGGCCGCCGCTTCCTCCGCCTCAGGATCCCCGTTGTCGTCCTCCGTGGCGTCCGAGCCGACCTCACCGCTCCCGCGGACCGTGAGCGCGATGATGGGGACCGAGAGGGCACGCCGGCGTGTCTCGGTGACGATCTCCGCGGTGGCGGAGAGGTCCGGGCGGAGAAGCACGTCGGTGGGATCCAGCGTGATGACCACTTCGAAGTCGATGGCGGCCTGCTGGCCCGACGTCTGCTGTGTCGGTGGGTTGATGGCGCTGTTCCCGATCTCCGTCACCCGCCCGCTGAACTTCTCCTCGGGAAACGCGTCGATCCGTACCGAAGCGCTGTCGCCCAGAGAGATCCCGGGGACGTCGGTTTCGTCCACCTGCACGACCACCTCGACCACGGAGAGGTCGCTGATGGTGATGATGAGGCTTCCGGGATTGTTCATGGTCCCGATGATGACCGTCTCCCCTTCCTCCACGTTGAGGCGGGTGACCTTCCCGTCCATGGGCGCCTTGATGATGGTCTTGGCCAGCCGGTCGCGGGCTTCGTCCAGGGCCGCCTGTGCCTGGGCCACGCCGTGCTGAGCGGACGACAGCGTCGCCTCTCCGACCTCCACGTTCGTGCGGGCGTCGTCGATCTGCTGCGTGCTCACCAGAATCGAGTCACGCGCGCGTAGGGAGAGGAGTCGGTCGAGGTCCCGTTGGACCCGGAGGAGGTTGGCTTGCTGCTGGGCCTCCTGGGCCCGGGCCTGGGAGAGCATCGCCTCGGAGCGCGACACCGCCGCCTGGTACTGGGCTGGGTCGAGGCGCAGGAGGACCTGTCCTTCCGTCACGTCCTGACCTTCCTCCACCAGGAGGCGGGCCACCTTCGCCGAGACTTCCGAACTCATGGGGACCGTTCGGCGGGCGCGGATGTTCCCGGACGCCGTGACGAGTTCCACCAGATCCCGGCGTTCGATGGCCTCCATCCGTACGTCGACACCCCGGTTCTGTCCCTGCTTGACCTTGAGTGCCATGGCGGATCCCAGGACGGCCACGACGATGATGCCGACGATGATCTTCTTTCGGTTGTCCATGCTCGGTCAGTTCCTCAGGGTGGCGCCGACGAGGGCTTCGAGTGTGGTGACGGTGTCGTGATAGGCGAAGATGGCGCCGATCCGGTCTCGATCGGCCTGGACCTTCACGGTCTCCGCGTCCATGAGTTCCACGAAGGTGATGGCGCCAACCTGGTATCGCTCGCGCGCGAGACGGACCTGCTGTTCGGCCAGCGACTGGTTCCTGTCCTCGAGGAGCGCGCTCTGGTAGGCGGTGCGGACGTTCGCGAGTCCGATGGAGAGATCCGCCCGTAGCGCCAACTCCTGCTCCCTCACCTGGTGGCGGGCGTCGTCGCGCTGGACCCGTGCCGCCTCCAGTTGCCGCTGGCGTCTGAAGCCCTGGAAGATGGGGATCGATACCGTGAGGGATGCCGACGGGGGAGACGACTGGAAGGCGAAGGGAAACTGGTCGTTCCCGTCGATGATGGCCTGCCTCTGCGCATCCGTGAAGACGAACTGCGCACAGTCGATGGGAGGGAGGGGGTCCGCCAGCCTGCTGTAGAGGTCGTTGGTGCTCACGCACCGGTCCACGAGACCCGCGATCTGTCCTTGAGCCTGGGCGATCTGAAGGGACGTGCTGCTCGCTTCCCGGGTGAATCCGCTGATCCCCGCCGACAAGGAGACGGTGGGAAGGTACTCCGAGCGCGCGATGCGCACACCGATGTCCGCCTCGTCCAACGAACGGCGTCCCGCTTCCAGAGAGGGATTCGTCCGGAGGGCCAGCTCGTACAGCTCGTCCACGTCCCAGAGGGGCTCGGTGAGGTCGAAGCTCGTGGAGAGCTCCACCTCCTGACCCACGGGCACCCCCATCCACTGGAGAAGGCGCATCCTCCCGGTCGCGAGGGCGTTTTCCGCCTGGAGCACCCCGACCTCGGCACGCCCCACCTGCACCTCTGCCTGCCCGACGTCGATGGGAGTGACGGCGCCCACTTCGAGCCTTCCCTGGGCGAGGCGAAGGTTGAGCCGCGCGCTCTCGAGTTGCCTCTCCGCGAGATACAGCCCTTCCTGTTGGCGAAGCACCTCCAGATACCCGTTGGTCACCCGGGTGACCAGTTCCGATTCCGACATCCGGATTCTCGCACGCGTGACGTCCCGGCCGGCGGAGGCCCGTCCGGGAGCCAGGAGCGTGGCGCCGCTCAACTGGTAGGAAAGTCCCACCCGGTAGCTCGAGAAGTAATACGAGGGAAGGCCACCCAGACCCAGATCACCCAACGTGATGCTTCCCAACTGCTGCTCTCCCGATCCCTGCCAGCTCAGGGAGGAACTCGCCGACGCCTGGGGGAGGAGCAGTTGGGTTCGCGCCTCCCGCACCTCCCAGTCCCTCACGGCGGCGTCGTTGAGGCTCTGGAGATAGGCCGGACTGTTCTCCCGCGCGATCCGGAGGGCGTCCTCGAGGGTCATCGTGCTGGGGACGGCTTCCTGTGCCGCGACCGGATAGGTCCCGATGAAGCCGATGAAGACGACCAGCGGGAATATCCTCATCGTCTGTGCCTTTCTCCCGTTCCGGGTGGATGGTGGGTCGTAGCGCTCCGTACGGGTGGGGTACCGGCGAAGTTTCCGGCACGCCCGTGCGGTGTCTTCGATACGGGTCGAGGTGGAAAATCCTTCGGAAGCATGGGTGCGGGGGCGGCGGGAGGTCGAAGCGTCAGCCGGATAGATCCTGCCGTACGGCCTGATAGCGAAGCACCGGGATGTCGACCCGCACCACCCGCCCCTGACCATCGAACCAGACCAGGCGCTCCTCGTCTCCGATACGCAATGTGAAGCGGCGTGTCGGGATCTCGACACCACCCACGAGGAGTGGGACGTTCTCGATGTTCTCGACGGTCATTTCCAGGCTTCGACGGCTACGGGGCTCGATGAACGGGGCCACGGTACCCACGCGCACGTTCCGGAGAAACCAGTACTGGTGGGCAACGCCTTGTTCCAGCACCCTCATCTGGGCCGTCGCCACGTACTCGCGTTCCTCCTCGCCGGCCGCGGAACGAACCACCGTCACGTACCGCGGTCCGGCCAGATTCAGGCGGATCTCCACGGGCGAAGGTCCGGTGACCTTCATCTGGTAGGCGAGGACCGTTCCCTCGGGGGGGCGCGCCTGGAGGACGGGGCGCAACTCTTCCCCGGACCGTAGGCGCACCACTCCGTTGGCGATGATGGACGCTTCCAGCCCCAGACCCGAGCGCCGGATCGCGAACGTCTCGCTTCCCGCGGGTGCGTCGTCGATACGAATCGCGAACGACCCCTCGTCCATGACCACGGTTTGCGCGTGGATGGCGGGAGCCAGGACCAACGCCAGTGCGATCAGGGTGATGTGTCGGAATCGGTGCATCGAATCGGTCCCTGGCGGCGCGAGGGTGAGCAGGTACATATAGGGCGGTTCGGCGAAAGCGTTCAGACGCTTCATCCACCCCACAATCGAGCGCCTTCGATACCCCTAGGCGCTTTCACTGTTCACGTCGCGGTGTGTCCCCGAGCGATCCAGGGACGCGCCGAGCACGTCCACCAACCGAGCGAACAGTGCGGCACCCTTGGCCGCCGAAGCGAGGGACGGTCGCCCCAGGACTCCACGGGACTCCAACGGGGGTGCCGGCATCCGGCGGCGGATGTATGTTCGGAGCCGGCGCCCTTCCACGACGAAGTCCGACGCGGAGGCGTCCCCGACGAGATGGGGCGCCAGGTGGAGGAGGAGCGAGGTTTCCAGTTCCCCGGCATGCTCCCGCTCCGGATCCCCTTCCAGGAGATCGTGTACGTCGATCTGGAACAGATCGTAGACCGTGGTGGCGGACGAAGCGGTCAGCGCCATCAGCACCGCTTCCAGGTGAGGCTCGTATCGATGCGCACTCACGATGATGAACTCGGAGATCCCGTGATCCTCCCAACGGGCGAGAAGCTCGTTCACCGACCGGTGGAAGGTCTTCCGGCGGAGTCCGGCCGTGCCGGCGTAGGACGCCTGGGACGCGGTGACGCCGTAAGCGAACGTCGGTGCGCGGAGGATGCCGAGGCGGCGCGAGAGCGCGGCACACACGTGTTTGCTGATCAGCGTGTTGGTTCCGAGGGGAAGGTGGGGTCCGTGCTGCTCCAGAGCGCCCACGGGCAGGAGGAGTCGGGGGTCCCGGGCGATGATCCTCTGGACCTGTGGCCAACTGAGTTCATCCAGGGCGAATGACGCTTCCATCGAGTGCCTCCGAAGCCGTGGATCGGTTGAAATCCCTGGGCTGGTTGGGGCCATCCATCGGTGTCGCCTCCCTCGGCCTCTGGGCGTGGCGACCCGAGGAAATGTACCTCGGCGTCGGCTTCCTCGCCTGTCTCGTCTCCTTCGTCGCGGAGCCGCGGAACAGCCGTCTGCGGATCGTGGGAATCCTCGTCGTCCTGGCCGGTGTCCTTGCCGGAACCGCCGCCCACCGCGAGGTGGCGCGCCTCACCGACGACTGGGATGGATACTGGGAGGCGCGCAAGGCCACGGTGGGTGAGCTCCTGCGCGAGGAACTCGATACGCTTCTGTCCCACGGGGAGGCTGCCGCGGACGAGCTCGCCGAGGTGGTGTGGCGGGAGGGAGTTCCCGCGAATTCCCGGTCACTGGCCAGGATCCGGGCGTCGTATGGGATCGGTTCGGTGACCGTGTACGACGGGTCCGGCACGCCCCTCGTATGGGACGGGGAGCACCGGGGAAAGGTGCCGGAGCCGGTCCAGCGAGGTATTCGCCGCTATCTCTACCAGGACCTTCCCCTCTTCGGATATCTCTACGTCACGGCGAGCACGCCGGACCTGGGCGCTACCGCGGTGGCCGCGATCCTCATCCGCACGGACCTCCCGGAGCGCGTGACGGGGAGAGGGGACGACTTCGCCTCCACCTTCCGGCGCCGGGCCGGTGAGGACGTCCGCTTCCAGGCCCAGCCGGCCCCGCAGGGTGCCGTGGGGTGGGATCTGGCGCTGGGGGACGGGACCTTGTTCAGCGTCGTGTTGCAGGAGCCGGATCCGGCGGACCGGGTGGCGGATCGCTGGGCGTGGTGGCGTGGGATGGTCGCCGGGCTGGCGTTCATCGCCTGGATCCTGTTGACGCTGGGTGCGCCGCTCCGGTCGGTGCATGGTGTACCGGCGGCCATGGTCCTTCTCTTCCTGGCCGCCGTGGTGCCTCTGGATGTCCTGGGGGCCAGAGCGTCGTTGTTCGATCTCGGCACGTTCCGCCTTCCGGGGCCGTTTCCCGTGTCCCTGGGACGCCTCGCGGCGCTCTCCGTCGCCCTCGTGATGACCATGGGCGTGCTTCCCCGGCCCCGCCGCGGTGTTCCCGCCTGGGTCGGCGCGGCCGCGGTGGGACTCGGGTTCCCGTTGGTCCTGGCATGGTTCCGTGCCGGGGTGGGTCGGGGCGGCATCGGTGCAGGGGAGGTGGAATGGATCGTGTACCAGGCGTGTGTCGGCGTTCTCCTCACCCTCATGGCGGGTGTGGCGATGGCCTTCACCCGCGATACGACCCCCGTGGCGAAGTGGCATGCCGGGGTCGCGGTGGGCCTGACCTTCGCGCTGGGAGCGGGTTCGGCGGCCTTCACGTGGGATTCCGCGTCGCTTCCCTGGGCGTGGACGGGGTTGTGGGCGGTCCCTCTCATGATGGTCTCCAGGACGCTGTCGGCGTGGGACGGGTGGCAGCGGCCTCTGGTGGGGTGGGTGTTGGCGGGTACCCTCGCGTCCACGGCGGCCATTCCGTCGACCTGGGCCGATCGCCTGCAGGATCGGATGGTGATCGGTACGGGAGTGCTCGAGGGGCTCGCGCGCCCCGACGACCCGGAGGTGGAAGAGGCGCTCTTCCTGGCGTCGGACATCGGGTCCTCGAAGACGGTACCACTCCAGGACCAGGTCGAGCTCCTCTATGAAGTATGGCAGGAGAGCGGGTTGGCGGGGTTGGGGCACCCCCTCTGGCTGACCCTGTGGTCACCCGGGGGAATTCCGGAAGAGGAACTCCGTGTGGGTGTGGACGGAGCGCACCCACCCGTGGCGGGCGAGGATCTTCTTCAGGTGGCCGTCTCGGGGACCTCCCGCGTGATCCGGTACAATCGCGTGGACGCCCGGTACGTGCTGCAGGCCCCTCTCCAGGACCGATGGCTGCTGACCGTGGTCGTTCCTCCCTTCGTGCTGGGAGGGAGGGCGTCTCCGCTCACCCCGCTCCTCGCGGAGGGGGCCACCAGCGCCGCCGACGTGCTGGACCTCGTCCCGCTCCTTCCGGATGACCCGCATGACGATTCGGGGGTGACCTGGCGTCGGGCCGCCGGGGGATGGCAGGGCGACCTCCCGCTGAGCTACCCGAACGGAGCGTACCACGCCCACTATCACCTCGAGGTTCCCGGATTCCTCCTGGCTCTGTCACGGGCGACCCTCCTCCTGGGTCTCAACCTCCTCCTCTTCCTTCCGGTGTGGATCGGGGGGCGGAGCTTGTCGCGGGAAGTGGTTCCCCCGGGGTACGGACTCCGGGGGCTCGTCATCTCGTTCCGGGCTCGGGTCACGCTGGCGCTCTTCGGATTCTTCCTTCTGGCCAACGCGATCTTCGGCACGCTCGCGTACCGGACCATCGCGGGGGCGGCGCAGAGGGCGGCGCGTGTCCTGGCCGAACGGGTGGTGGAGGATGCCGCGGACTGGTACCTCGAGGAGTCCGGGGAGATGGGGCCCCTCGCCCGTCGCGTCGGCACGGAGTTGATGGAATACCGGCGAGGAGAGTTGCGGGAGGGATCCGTGGCGGAGTTGGTCGAGTTGGGCCTCTACGAGGCATGGATCCCCTATCCCGTGCACCGCCTCCTCGACACGGGCGAGGAGATCCGTGACTTCACGCTCACGGAGCAGGGGGACTGGTCCTACGTCACGGCCTTCCGGAGGCTTCCCGACGGAGACGTGCTGGGGGCGCAGGTCCCTCTTCAGGCGGGCGCCACCGCCATCCGTAGCCGGGACGTCCTCGAGCTCCTCGGATTCGGCGTGCTGGTGGGAGCCATGCTCTCCCTGGGACTCGCGCTGATGGTGGGGCGGGCGCTCACCCGCCCCATCCGTTCGCTCCAGGTGGCGTCGGAACGCGTGGGTGCGGGAAACCTCGGCCTTCGGCTCCCCTCGGACCGGAGCGACGAGTTCGGACTCGTGTTCCGGGCCTTCAACCGAATGGTCAGCCGTCTTCGGCGCGCACGCCGTCAGCTCGTCCGTACCACCCGCCGCACGCAGGCGATCATGGAGGAGGCCGCCGTGGGGATGGTGGCACTGGACCCGGCCGGGATCGTGACGCTGGCCAACCCGAGGGCGGAGTCCATCCTCCAGTCGCGCGTCGTGGTCGGGGAGAGCCTTCTGGAGGCCGGTCCCCTCGGCCGTCAACTCGCCGAGTGGCTGGCCCGGAACCTCGAGGATCTGGACGAGGCCGATACCGAGCTCCAGTGGGACGCGCGGCGGTATCGGGTACGCGCGCGCCGGGTCGAGGTGGAGGGCGCTCGCGGTGGGATCGTGGTGGCGGTGGAGGACGTGACCGACGAACTCCGCACGGAACGTGTGCTCGCGTGGGGTGAGATGGCCCGACAGGTCGCGCACGAAGTGAAGAATCCGCTCACGCCCATCAAGCTCAGTATCCAGCACATCCGGCGGGCATGGTCCGATGGTCGCCCGGATTTCGACGACATCCTGGTACGGAACGCCGACGCCATGCTCAAGGAGATCGATCGGCTGGCGACCATCGCCCAGAGCTTTTCCCGTTTCGGGGCCCCCGGGCAGGCGGGGACCGAGGTTCTCACCGCCGTGGACGTCCAGGACGTGGTGGACGAGGTGCTCGCTCTCTACTCCAGCGGAGAGGCGTTCATCACCTTCGCCGCCAAGGTCGAGGAGCCCCTTCCCCTGGTTCTGGCCAGGGGAGACGAGTTGAAGGAAGTGCTGGTGAACGTGCTGGAGAACGCGCGCGCCGCGCTCGCTCAGGGAGGATCGGTGGAGGTGTGCGCCCGTCGATCGGACGAGGGGGTGGTGGTGGAGGTCGTGGACGACGGTACGGGGATTCCCGAAGACGTGCTCACGCGCGTGTTCGAGCCGCACTTTTCCACTCGATCGAAGGGCACCGGCCTGGGCCTCGCCATCGTGAAGCGGTTGGTCGAATCGTGGGGGGGAACCGTGGACATGGACAGTCGGCCGGGACGGGGGACCACCGTCACGATGACGTTGCTCCCCTGGATGGACGGGGGTGGCCTCCCGGAGGAAGATCAGACATCTTGAGTTCCTGCCATCCTCCTCCGTGAGAGCGGAGAACAGCCCCTCAAGGTGGGAACGAACCGAGCTGAGATGAGGAACGACGCGACTCCGCCACTGTCCCTTGCGACCGCTCCCTCATCGTCTGCCTCCATCTCCCGGTCCTCCGGTTCGGCGCGCTCGGAGCCCACGGATCTGTCGACCTGGGTGCAGGAGAGGCTGGACACGATAAGCCAACGGTGGCACCAGGATCTGCGGGCGCGAGGCGACGCGTCGGCAGTGGGTCTGAATGGGCTCATGGAGTCGTTCCTCGAGCTACTCGTGTCGTTCCTCCCGGGGTTGCTGGGGCCGTATCGAGAACAGGTGCAGCCGCTCTGGACCCAGACCGCCGAGCTCTTCGGCGCCACGGCCGCGCGGAGGGGGCTCGCCGCGGGGGAGGTGATCGAGGAGTTCCAGGACCTGAGGGAGTCCATCATCCGCCTTCTCTACCAGGACCCGCCCCGGGTGTCGGGCAATCCGATCTCACTGCGGGACCTCCTCAGACTCAGCCGGGCCGTGGACCGGGGGGTGACCCACGCCAGCGTGGGGCACACCGACGCCCTGTTCTTCGCGCTCTTCGAGGGATCCGGTGTGCCCGATACCAAGGCCGACCCCCATCTGGTCGACGAGGTTCAGGCCCAGATGGCCGAGCTCCGCAGGGCGTACCGTGAAGTCATGGAGCCGCTTCGCCACCACGATGGGGAATCGTGAGATCAGCGCCGTGAGGTCCGTGGCCCCGGACTCTCTTCTGGGGGATGTGCCTCCCGAGGAATTCCGGGAAGCTGCCCGGCGTGTCTCGGACTGGATGGCGGACTACCTGAGGGACGTGGGAGGGCTTCCCGTGCTCCCCGCGGTTCGACCCGGGGCCGTCAAGCGCTTGCTTCCGCCTTCCCCACCGGTAGGGGGTGAGTCGCTGGAGGCGCTTCTCGACGACTTCCGCGAGATCATCCTTCCCGGGATCACGCATTGGAACCATCCCTCGTTCTTCGGCTACTTCTCCATCACGGGATCGGGGCCGGGGATCCTGGGGGAGATGATCGCGGCGGCCTTGAACGTCAACGCGATGGTCTGGCGCAGTTCGCCGGCGGCCACGGAGTTGGAGGGAGTCACGATGGACTGGCTTCGCCAGCTCATCGGGCTTCCGGCGGGGTTCGACGGGGTGATCAACGACACCGCCTCCCATTCCACCCTGTACGCGCTGGCCGCCGCCAGGGAGGTGGCGTATCCCGAGTCCCATGGTCGGGGACTCTTCGGTCTCCCTCCGGGACGGATCTACGCATCCGACCAGGCCCACTCCTCCGTCGAGAAGGCGGTGCTGACCCTGGGTTTCGGCCAGGCCGGGTACCGCGCGGTGCCTTCGGATGGCGACTTCCGGATGGACGTCGATGCGTTGCGGCGCATGCTGCAGGAAGACACCGCGGCCGGGGTTCGTCCGGTCGCCGTCGTCGCCACCCTGGGTACGACTTCGACGACGTCCGTGGATCCCGTGGGACGGATCGCCGAGGTCGCGCGGGAGTTCGGGGCGTGGCTCCACGTGGACGCCGCGTACGGAGGTCCCGCCGCGATCCTTCCGGAAGTGCGCGAATCGTTCTCCGGGTGGGAGGAAGCCGAGTCCATCGTCGTGAATCCGCACAAGTGGCTCTTCACGCCGGTGGACTGCTCCGTACTCTATTCGCGGCGTCCCGAGATTCTCGTGCAGGCCTTCTCCATCGTCCCGGAGTACCTGCGCACCGCCGAGGAGGGCGAGGTCCGGAACCTCATGGACTACGGGGTGGCGTTGGGGCGGAGATTCCGCTCGCTCAAGCTCTGGTTCGTTCTCCGATACTTCGGGCGGGACGGTCTCGCGGCCAACATCCGCGCCCACATGGACATGGCCCGGGAACTCGAGGGGTGGGTTCGGTCGACTCCGGGTTGGGAGATCATGGCGCCGGTGCCCTTCGGACTGGTCTGCTTCCGGTATGCGCCCGATGGTACGTCGGGCGAGGAACAGGACGAGCTCAACCAGCGTCTCCTCGACGGGCTGAACCGGAGTGGTGAGGCGTTCCTCACGCATACACGGCTTCGGGGGAGGCTCACGCTGCGCCTGGCCATCGGGAATCTGAAGACCACGAGGGCGCACGTGGAGCGGGCGTGGGAGTGGCTTCGGGACGCGGCGTCTTCCTGAGGAAGGCGATCAAGGCGTCCCGGAATGCCGGCGGGGAGATCCCGGGTGCGGGCCTCCGCAGGAGGCCCGCACCCGGGGGAAGGTGCTACGCGAGTTCCCGCACCGCGCGTACCAGGTCGGCCATGGACTGCTTGGCGTCCCCGAAGAACATCAGCGTCCTGTCCATGTAGAACAGGTCGTTGTCGATCCCCGCGAAGCCCGGTGAGAGGGACCGCTTCATCACGATGACCCGGTTCGCCTTGTCCACGTCCAGGATGGGCATCCCGGCGATGATGCTGTCCGGGGTGCGGGCCGCGGGGTTCACCACGTCATTGGCGCCCACGATGAGCACCGCGTCGGTATTGGCGAAATCGTCGTTGATCTCGTCGAGATCGAAGAGCTTGTCGTAGGACACGTCCGCCTCGGCGAGGAGCACGTTCATGTGCCCGGGCATCCGTCCCGCCACCGGATGGATGGCGTATCGCACCGTCACTCCCCGCGCCTCGAGGAGGTCGCCGACCTTGCGGAGCTCGTGCTGCGCCTGGGCCACCGCCAGTCCGTATCCCGGCACGATCACCACGGAGTGGACGTAACCCAGCTCCGCGGCCACCGCCTCCGCGTCGGCCGAGCGCACGGGACGCTTCCCGATCTGGGATCGATCCACGCCCGCCGTCCCGCCGAACGCCCCGAACGCGACGTTGGCCAGGGAGCGATTCATCCCTTTGCACATCAACTGCGTCAGGATGAGGCCCGACGCGCCGACCAGGGCGCCCGAGATGATGAGGACCATGTTCCCGATGACGAACCCCGCCGCGGCGGCGGCCAGCCCCGAATAGGAGTTCAGGAGGGAGATCACCACCGGCATGTCCGCGCCCCCGATGGGGATCACCAGGAGGATCCCCAGGAGCAGGGAAAGGCCGCAGAACACGTAGAACATGGTGACGGGATCTCCCACGTCACCCACGCCCAGCGCGAGCGCACCGAACGCGATGCTCGCCAGGAACAGGAGGGCGTTGAAGCTCCGTTGGAAGGGGAACGTGATGGGATTCCCCGTCATCAACTCCTGGAGCTTCGCGAAGGCGATGAACGATCCGGAAAAGGTTACGCCACCGATGATCGTGCCGAGGAGCATGGTGACTCCGTCCGACGTCACGCCGGATTCGACCACGCGCGATCCCAGCGATTCCACGAGCCCGGCGATGCCCGAGGGACTCTGCCGGGTGTTGAGGAACTCCGCCACCGCGACCAGCGCCGAGGCGCCTCCGCCGAAGCCGTTGAAGATGCCCACCATCTGGGGCATGGCCGTCATCTGGACGGTCCGCGCCGCCACCGCTCCGACCAGGGAACCGATGGTGACGCCGATGAGGATACCTGTCCACGTGGCGACGTCCGTCTCCACCAGGGTGCCGATGACCGCCAGGAGCATGGCGACGGCCGCCAGCGCGTTTCCTGCCCGTGCCGTGGCCGGAGACTGAAGGCGCTTGAGGCCGACGACGAAGAGGATCGCCGAGGCCAGGTAGGTCAACTCGACCAGAATGGGTGTGTTCATGGTGAGTCTCCTAGCGCTTCTTGAACATGTTGAGCATGCGGTCCGTCACCATGAAGCCGCCCACCACGTTGACGGTGGCCATGGCGATGGCGAGCACGCCCATCACGACCTGCGTGGTACCCTCCGCCCGAGCCGTGACCACCAGCGCGCCCACGATGGCGATTCCGCTGATGGCGTTGGCTCCGGACATGAGGGGTGTGTGCAGGGTAGGGGGTACCTTGGTGATCACTTCACGGCCCGCCAGCGTGGCGAGCACGAAGACGTAGAGTCCCACCATCAATTCGCCCATGAGAGATCCTCTGGATGGGAGATTGGAGTCTGAAAGAAGGGGTGGAGCGTCATGAGCCACTTCCGAGGCCCATCGCCTCCCGGGTGCGCTCGTTCACGACCTTTCCGTCGTGGGTCACGCAGGATGGTCCGATGACGTCGTTTTCCAGGTCGAGCACCACGTTGCCGTCGTCCACGAGTTCCATGAGCAGAGTGGTCACGTTCTTGGACAACATCTGGCTCGCATGCACGGGGACGTTGGCCGGAAGATTCACCGGCCCGATGACGGTGACGCCGTGGGACTCCACGGTCTCACCCATGCGGGTGACCTCGCAGTTTCCTCCCGTCTCCGAGGCCAGGTCCACGATGACCGAGCCGGGCTGCATGCTCCTCACCATCTCTTCCGTGATGAGGACCGGGGCCTTTCGGCCGGGAATCTGCGCGGTGGTGATCACGATGTCGGAGTGGGTCACCGCCCCGCCGATGAGCTCGAGCTCCCGCTTGTGTTGCTCTTCGGACAGTTCCTTGGCGTACCCGCCCTCGCCTTCCGCGCTCACGTCGTGCTCGGCCTCGAGGAAGGTGGCGCCGAGGCTCTGGACCTGCTCCTTCACGGCCGGCCGGACGTCGAACGCCTCGACCACCGCGCCCAGACGACGCAGCGTGGCGATGGCCTGGAGTCCGGCGACGCCGGCTCCCAGGACGAGGGCCTTCGCGGGTCTTATGGTGCCCGCGGCGGTCGTGAACATGGGGAGGAACTTCGGGAGATGACCCGCCGCGAGGAGCACGGAACTGTACCCCGCCACGGTGGCCTGGGACGAGAGGATGTCCATGCTCTGGGCCCGCGTGATGCGCGGCACCAGATCCAGGGCGATGGAGGTGATCCGTCCGTCCGCCAGCCTCTTCACCAGATCGGGGCTCGTGAGCGGGCTGAGAGGTGAAAAGAGAAAGGCCCCCGGAGGAATGGGGGCCACTTCGTCGGGTTCGGAGAGCGACGGGGCGTTCACGCGGAGTATCATCCCCGCTCCCGCCAATGCCTCTGCGGCGGAGACCGTGACCTCCGCGCCCGAGTTTCGATAATCGTCGTCGGATACGCCGGCCGACAGGCCGGCGCCGGACTCGACCGCCACGGTCAAGCCGGCTTTGACGAGGGCCTGGACACCCTGGGGAACCAGGGCCACCCGGCGCTCTCCGGGACGCGATTCCTTGAGAACGGCGACCTTCATTGACCCGCTCCATGGTGAAGGTTCGGTGTCGTGTTCCTTCTTTTTCGCCCGTCCGGGCGGAAAAGCATGCTGACAGATACAGCGCTACCCCCGACCACGCAACGTGGTCCTTCCGGTTGCGCTTTCGTGCTTGCGAGATGGTCGGAGGGCGTGCACGATGGGGGTTCACCAGAGCCCGGAGGAGCGTGTGTCGATGCACCGAGGACGAGATGAGGAGGGGAGGGTCGTCGTTGGAGACGGAACGTCGGTGGGGATGGATCGACGAGGCTTCATGGCCTTCTTTACCACCGCGGGTCTCGGCGGCACGCTCCTCCCCGGCGTGTTGTGGGCCAGCGCCCAGGAGGCCGGCACGGTCACCGTGGAGATGCTGGAGCAGGCCGAACGGGTGGCGGGTCTCTCCTTCACCCCCACCGAGCGGGAGATGATGGTCGAGGGGCTGGACCGGAATCTCCGCGCGTACGGAGAACTGAGGCGCACGCCCATCCCCAACGCGGTGGCTCCCGCGGTGCTCTTCGATCCCATGCTTCCCGGGCGTCCCTATCCCGAGGGCCGGAGCGAATTGCGGATGACGCGCGAACGCGGGATCGAGCGGCCCCGCCGGCTGGAGGAGGTCGCGTTCTGGCCGGTGACCCGGATCTCGGAGCTGGTGCGCACGCGGCAGGTCACCTCGGTGGAGCTCACCGAGATGTACCTGGGTCGACTCCGGGAGTACGGCCCCCGGTTGGAGGCGGTGATCACCCTCACCGAGGACCTGGCGCTGTCCCAGGCGAGGCGGGCGGACTCCGAGATCTCGACGGGCCGCTACCGGGGTCCACTCCATGGAATTCCCTGGGGCGCGAAGGACCTTCTGGCGGCTCCGGGATACCCCACCACGTGGGGAGCCCGCCCGTACGAGGAGCAGCACATCGACGACCATGCCACCGTGGTCCGGAAGTTGGACGAGGCGGGAGCCGTGCTGGTCGCCAAGCTCACGCTCGGCGCTCTGGCCATGGGCGACTACTGGTTCGGCGGGAGGACGCGCAATCCGTGGAATCTCGAACAGGGGTCCAGCGGATCCTCCGCCGGGTCGGCCGCCGCCACGGTGGCCGGGTTGGTCGGGTTCGCCATAGGGAGCGAGACCCTGGGCTCCATCGTGTCTCCCTCCACGCGGACCGGCGCGAGCGGCCTTCGTCCCACCTTCGGGCGGGTGAGCCGGCACGGAGCCATGGCGCTTTCCTGGACCATGGACAAGCTGGGCCCGATCTGCCGGAGCGCCGAAGACTGTGCCCTTGTGCTCCACGCCATCCACGGCGCCGACGGGAAGGACCCCACCGCCCGGACCGTACCCTTCTCCTGGGATGCCCATCTTCCGCTGGAAGGGATCCGGGTGGGATACCTCGCCGGTGCCTTCGCGGAGGAGCACGGAACGAAGGCGTTCGATGACGAGGCGTTGCGCGTGATCCGCGGGTTGGGTGTGGAACCGATTCCGGTGGAACTCCCGGGGGAGTTTCCGTTGGGCGCGCTACGGGTCATCCTCAGCGCCGAAGCGGCGGCGGCCTTCGACGATCTCACGTTGAGCGGACGGGACGACCTCCTGGTGCGCCAGACCCAGGGAAGCTGGCCCAACTCGTTCCGAACGGCCCGGATGATTCCGGCGGTGGAATACATCCAGGCGAACCGCATCCGCACCATGGTCATGGGCGCCTTGGACACCGCCCTGGAAGGCGTGGACGTGTTCGTCACCCCGTCTTTCGGGGGGGACGTGCTCCTCATGACCAATCTCACCGGTCACCCCGCCGCCGTCGTGCCGTCGGGGTTCACGGACGAGGGGACGCCGGTGAGCATTTCCTTCGTCGGACAGTTGTGGGGAGACGCCGCCACGTTGCGGGTCGCCAAAGCCTACCAGGATGCCACCGACCACCACCGAAGGAGGCCGCCCCTCTTCGACGTGTGACCCGACACGTGGATCCAGCGTGACGGGACCCGCCTCGACGGCAGGTCGTACGGCGGCGGTGGGTGGCCGATTCCACCATGGGAAGTGCCCGGCGGGCTGCGGACATTCACCCCATGCTGGCACACGTGACGACGGCCGCCCTGCACGGGGTGGAGGGATATGTGGTCGAGGTGGAGGTCAGCCTCGCCGGTGGGCTTCCGTCGTTCGCGGTGGTGGGACTCGCCCAGGGCGCGGTGAGGGAAGGGAGGGAGCGCGTCTCGTCGGCCATCCGTAGCGCGGGGTTCGAGCTTCCTTCACGACGGATCACGGTCAACCTCGCGCCCGCCGACGTCCGCAAGGAGGGAAGCACCTTCGATCTCCCCATCGCGGTGGGCCTGCTCCTGGCCTCCGGACAGATCGCGGGTCCCGGGGGTCGGTGGGCCTTTCTGGGCGAACTGGGGCTGGACGGCGGGCTCCGGGCGGTACGGGGTGCCCTCGCCGTCGCCGCCAGTTGCCGCGCGGCCGGGGTCGACCACCTGGTCGTTCCCGCCGAGAACGCCGCGGAGGCCGCATTGGTCTCGGGACTCGACGTGCGCGGGGCAGGGAATCTGAGGGACGTGGCCCGTCTCATGGCCGAGGACGCGGGCCCGCGCCGGGTGGACGGGGTGGAGGAGGCCCGCTGGCCCGGGGATGCGATGGACGGTGCCGACGTCTCCGAGATCCGGGGACAGGCGTACGCCAAGCGAGCGCTCGAGGTCGCCGCCGCGGGGGGGCACAACATCCTCGTCCTGGGACCACCCGGAACCGGCAAGACCATGCTGGCTCGTCGTCTTCCCGGAATCCTCCCCGCTCCGACCTTCGAGGAGGCCCTGGAGATCACCCGGGTACACTCGGTCGCCGGTCGGCTCCCACCCGGGGGCTCGTTGGTGTGGCGGCGCCCGTTTCGGGCACCGCATCACTCCGTGTCCGACGCGGGATTGATCGGCGGCGGCTCACCGGTCACGCCGGGGGAGGTGAGTCTGGCGCACCACGGGGTGCTCTTCCTCGACGAACTTCCGGAGTTTCGCCGCAATGCGTTGGAAGCGCTTCGCCAGCCGCTGGAGGACGGGTCCGTGCGGGTATCGCGAGCGGCGGGGACGCTCACCTTCCCGGCCCGATTCCTCCTCGTGGGTGCCATGAACCCCTGCCCGTGCGGCTACTGGGGCGACGGCACGGATCGCTGCCTCTGCGATCCGACCCAGGTGGCCCGGTACAGGGGGCGGGTATCCGGTCCGCTCCTCGATCGTATGGACCTCCACGTCGAGGTGGCCGCGGTGTCCTTCCACGACCTCCACGAGGCACCCGAGGGAGAGTCCAGCGCCGCGGTTCGTGCCCGGGTGGAGTCGGCCCGCGCCAGGCAGGCGGCCCGACTCCGGGACGTACCCGGAGTGTATGCCAACGGACAGATGGGTCCGGCGGAGCTTCGTCGCTGGTGCCGCCCTGGGCCCCGGGTCGCGCGGTTGCTCCAGACCGCGGTGGACCGACTGCACCTGTCCGCGCGCGCGTACCACCGGATCCTCAGGGTCGCGCGGACGCTGGCCGATCTGGAGGGGGGCGAGACCGTGTTGGAGCATCATGCCGCCGAGGCGATCCAGTATCGCGTCCTCGACCGCCGGATGGTTTGAACTCGACACGGACGATGATACCGAGGGCCGTCGAGGCGATTGATCGGCGCCGCACCTGTGGTACTTTCCAGGGGAGCCGGAACCGTCCCCTCCCCGGATGCCAGATTCTCCATGACACGAAAGGATTTGCCCGGCGGCGACGAGGGTCCGCGTAGCTCTCGGATGGACGAGCCGGCGGGCGGCGGCGACTCCTCTTCCGACGAAGCGGGGGAGGAGCACTCCCTCACCTGGATCCTCCTCGCGTTCGCCGCGGTGTACCTCATCTGGGGGTCGACCTATCTGGCCATCCGGTTCGCCATCGAAACGATTCCACCGCTCTTCATGGCGTCCGTCCGTTTTATCGTGGCCGGCGGGGCGATGTACGCGTGGAGCACGGCTCGCGGAGCTCCACGGCCGACCCGCCGACAGTGGGGGCATGCCGCGGTGGTGGGAGGCCTCCTGCTCCTCGGAGGGAATGGTGGGGTGGTGGTGGCGGAACAGTGGATTCCTTCGGGGCTCGCCGCGCTCCTGGTGGCCGCGGTTCCGTTGTGGATGGTCCTTGTGGATTGGGCGTTCGGGTCGAGGAGGAGGCCCTCCGCGCGCGTCGCGGTGGGCCTGGTCGTGGGTTTCGGCGGCGTGGCGCTCCTGGCCGGCTCTCCGGGCGTGACCGGCCCCGACGAAATGTTCGGCGCCCTTTTGTGCGTGGGCGGAGCACTCGCGTGGGCCATGGGGTCCATCTACTCTCGACACGTGGTCGCGCCACCACGCCCCAGGATGTGGGTGGCCACACAGATGCTGGCGGGTGGAGTGCTCCTCCTTCCCGCATCGGCACTGGCGGGGGAAATGGGGAGGATCGACCTTGGGGGAGTGTCCCTCCGTTCGCTTCTGGCGCTGGGCTATCTTATCGTGTTCGGGGCTCTCGTGGCCTTCTCCGCCTACATCTGGCTGCTTTCGGTGTCGACGCCGGCCCGCGTGGGTACCTACGCCTACGTGAACCCCGTCGTTGCCCTCGTTCTGGGATGGTCGTTGGCCGGTGAGCCGTTCACGTCGCGGTCGCTCGTCGCCGCGGCCACGATCCTCGGTGCCGTCGTCCTCGTCACCGCGGATCGAGCGCCGTCCACGGCGGGTGCGCGGGGAGTTCCCGTTGTCCACGCAGGAAGGAGGCGTTCGTGAGCGCGATACGGAACGCGCAGGTCGACTCGGTCGCCGTCGGACCCGGTGGGTTCGAGGGATTGTCCGACATGTGGAGCCGGATTCTCACCACCGTGGGCTCCGACATGGCGGCGAAGCTCATCCTCTCCCTGCTGATGATGGGGATCGTGCTCGGTCTCCGGCGGGCCGCGCTCCGGATCGTCGATCTACGGGTGGAGGACCGGACCCTCCACTACCGATGGGCCAAGGGGATCGGGTACGGGAGCTCCGCACTCGTCGTGCTCTCGCTCTTCCAGATCTGGTTCAAGGCGGTGGAGTCCGTCGGGACGTTCCTCGGACTGGTATCCGCCGGTCTGGCCATCGCCCTCAAGGACCTGGTGGGAGACTTCGCCGGTTGGGTGTTCATCGTGTGGCGACGCCCCTTCGAGGTGGGAGACCGCCTTCAGATCGGTGGTGTGGCCGGTGACGTGGTGGACATCAGGATCTTCCAGTTCACCGTTCTGGAGATCGGGAACTGGGTGAGCGCCGACCAGAGCACCGGGCGACTCGTGCACATTCCGAACGCCCAGGTGTTCACCCAATCGTTGGCCAACTACACCGCCGGCTTCCCGTACCTCTGGAACGAGTTGGAGGTGCTCGTCACCTTCGAAAGCGACTGGCGACTGGCCAAGAAACGGCTGGCCGTGATCGCGGCGGAGGATACGGCGGAGGTGAGTGAGGAGGCGGGTGAACAACTGCGGAAGAAGGCATCCCGGTTCTTGATCCACTACCAGAATCTGACGCCGACCGTGTACACCGCGGTCCGGGACAGCGGTATCGCTCTGACGGTTCGGTACCTGTGCCGGCCGCGACAACGGAGATCCACGGCCGAGAGGTTGTGGGAGCGGATCCTGGATATGGTGGCCGAGGAGCCCGCGGTGGATCTGGCGTACCCCACGCAGCGCTTCTACCTCCACGCCGTGGAGGGAAAGGAGGGGCTTCGGGCCCCCATCCCGGGCATCACCGGCAGGGATTCGGTGGGATGATCAGTTACATGGACTACGCGGCGACGTCGATGGTGCGCCCACCGCGCGTCGCGGAAGCCATGACGGAGTACCTTCGAGACTGCGGGGCGACCCCCGGGCGTGGTGGGCACCGTGTCGCGGTGGAGGCGGGTCGCGTGGTGCTGCGGTGCCGGAGGCTCGTCCAGGAGCTTCTCCATCTTCCCGGAGATCCGGGGAGGGTCGCCTTCGCCGCCAACGCGACCCAGGCGCTGAACACGGCTCTCTTCGGGATCCTCGCCCCGGACGACGCGGTGGTGGTGACCCGGTACGACCACAATGCGGTCCTGCGTCCCGTCGCTCACCTCGCCAGGACGCTCGGTGTCGAGGTGCGCCTCCTTTCCGGAACTCCGGACGGGGAAGTGGACTACGATGAGGCGGAACGTGCTCTACGCGGGGCGCGGGTCCTGGTCGTGAACAGTGCTTCCAACGTGATCGGAACCCGGGTTCCCCTGGCGCCTCTGGCGGACAGGGCGCGGGATGCCGGGGCGCTGGTGTTGGTGGATGCTGCGCAGGGGGCGGGGCACATCCCCATGCGGCCCGCGGACGAGGGCGCGGATCTGGTGGCCTTCACCGGGCACAAGGGGATGCTGGGGCCTCAGGGCACCGGCGGCCTGTGGGTACGGGAGGGGATCGAGGTGGGACCGCTCATCCACGGTGGAACGGGAGGGAATTCCATGGACGCCGAGATGCCGGCCGCGATGCCCGACAGGCTGGAGGCGGGGTCTCTCAATGGTCCCGGGCTCGCGGGCCTGGCCGCAGGCCTCGAAGAAGTCGTGCGGGAGGGAGTCGATGGGATCCACGCGCGTGAGTCCGCGCTGAAGAAGCGGCTCCGGGATGGACTCATGGATATTCCCGAGGTGCGGGTTCTCACGCCTGCGGCACCCGACGGTGTGGGGATCGTCTGTATCACGACGCCGAAGATGGATCCGGCCACGATGAGCCACCGACTGGACCGGGAATGGGGTGTTCTGACCCGGTCGGGACTCCACTGTGCCCCCGAGGCGCATCGCGTGCTCGGAACGCTGGCCACGGGAACACTTCGTCTCTCGGTGGGTTGGGGCTCCACGGAGGAGCACGTCGATCATACTTTGGAGGCGGTGACCTCCGTCCTTCAGGGATCCGTCCGTCGGTCCCCGACCCCCCCCCGACCGTAGGACCCCATGCGCCTCTTCATCGCAGTGAACCTTCCCGGCAAGGAGCGCCAGCGGATCTATCGGGCATCCAGTCGTCTGCGGGACCAGGGCCTCCCCGTGGGGTGGATCGATCCGGAGAACTACCACCTGACCCTGAAGTTCCTGGGGCAGGTCCGGGCCGATCGGATTCCTGCCATCGAGGCCGCTCTTCGCAAGGTCGCGGCGGACAACGGGCCATTCCCCATTTCTCTCGGGGGGTTCGGGGCGTTTCCCACGGTGCGGCGGCCCCGCGTGCTCTGGCTGGGGGTGGATGCCACGCCCGAGCTCCGCTGCCTCAAACAGGACGTGGAGTGGGCGTTGAGTGATCTCGGCTTCGTCACCGAGACCCGCGCGTTTCATCCTCACATCACCCTGGGGAGGGCGGACGAGCGGAACGGCGCCGGAGCGTTCCGCGGCCTGGACGACATCGCCGCGGCGATGGAATTCTCCGGCGAAGTTCCCGTGCGGTCCATCGACCTCATGCGGAGCCATCTCTCCAAGGAGGGTACACGGTACTCGGTCGTGACCGGCGTCCAGCTCGGGAGTGGGGGATGAACCGGTCCGCGGGCAGCCCCACGGCCCCCGGAGGGAGGAGGCGGGGGGGGTGGATCGTCCTGGCCGGGCTGGCGGTCGTGGGGGGGGGCATCCTCTGGTTCGGCAGAGGGGTGGTGTGGCCCGGCGGCCATGGGGACCTCGGGGGAGAGGCATCGGGCGGTCCCGCCGGTCCGATTCCATCACAGGAACTCTCCGACTCCACCATGGCGGAGGTGAGACGGTTCCTGGCCGGTGGGGTGGGCGATACGTTGGGGCTGGGAAGCGCCGAGGTGACCAGCGTGATCCGCTATGGTGTTCCGGGGCTGGTTCCTTCCGGCATGGTGGGTCCGGCCGTCCGGTTTCGGGATGGACGGGTCACGGCCACGGGCCGTGTGGGGGTGGGGTCGTTCCCTCGCCTCCCCGACCTCGGTGCGGTTCTCGGGATGCTTCCCGATACCCTGCCCGTGGTGGTCCGCGGAGAGTTGGTTCAACCGGCGCCCGATCTCGTCGCGGTGTTGGTGGACGGGATCGAAGCGATGCGGATCCCCTTGCCCCAGGGGCTCATCCCCGACGTATTGGACGGACTGGGGCGCCGGGACCGCGACGGGCTCCCGCAGAACGCGATCGAGGTTCCCATCCCCCGGGGTGTCGGAGCGGCGTACGTGGGGGAGGATACACTGTTTCTGGTGAGGGTCCGGCCAGGCGGATAGGTTCCGCATTCCGGTCGGTGCCTGAAAACCTGCCAACGGAGAGGATCTATGGCGCGTCTCCTCGTCGTCGATGACGAGAAGTCCATTCGCAGCATCCTGGCCCAGGTGTTCGAGTACGAGGGCCACGAGGTTTCGGTGGCCTCGGATGGGCCGAGTGCCCTGGAGCTCGTGGAGAAGGTCAAGCCGGACGTGACCTTCCTCGACGTCAAGATGCCCGGAATGGATGGTCTCGAAGTGCTGGCCGCGCTCCGCGAGATGGATCCGGATGCCCTCGTTGTGATGATCTCCGGCCACGGAACCATCGATACCGCCGTGGAGTCGACGCGGAAGGGGGCCTACGACTTTCTCGAGAAGCCGTTGGACACCGACCGTTTGATGGTCACGCTGCGCCGTGCGCTGGAGCTCAAGGGGCTCACGCGCAGCATGGAGGCGCTCCGGAGCGAGGTGGAGAGCCGATACGAGATCGTGGGAAACTCGTTCCAGATCCGGCAGGTGCTCGATCGGGTCGAAAAGGTGGCTCCCACGGACGCCCGGGTGCTCATCACCGGTGAGAACGGTACCGGGAAGGAGCTCGTGGCCCGAGCGATCCACAGGCTCTCCCCCCGGGCCAACGGTCCCTTCGTGGAAGTGAACTGCGCCGCCATCCCGTCCGAGCTCATCGAGTCCGCCCTCTTCGGTCACATCAAGGGGTCGTTCACCGGGGCGGTGGCGGACCAGGCCGGACGGTTCGAGCAGGCCGACGGCGGCACCCTGTTCCTGGACGAGATCGGTGACATGTCCGCCGCGGCCCAGGCCAAGGTGTTGAGAGCTCTCGAGCAGGGTGTCATCACCCGGGTGGGTGGGTCCAAGCCCATCGAGGTGGACGTGCGTGTCGTGTCGGCGACCAACAAGGATCTGTCCGACGAGATCGAGGCGGGTCGTTTCCGGGAGGATCTCTTCTACCGGCTCAACGTGGTCCCCGTCCACCTCCCTCCTCTCAGGGAACGGCGAGAGGACATCCCCATGATGGTGAGGCACTTCGTGGCCCTGACCGTGGGCGCGAAGCGGGTGGAGGAACGCAGCGTGTCCGAGGAGGCGGTGGAGGCTCTGGCCGGGCTCGAATGGCCCGGCAACGTACGCCAACTGCGCAACACGGTGGAACGCCTCCTCATCCTCGGGAGCGGGAAGGTGATCCAGAAGCAGGACGTCGACCTGCTGGTGTCCGGTTCGTCGGCGGCCACGACCCTTCCCGGAGGGCTGATGAAGCTGGACAGCTTCAGCGACTTCAAGGAGGAAGCGGAGAAGCTCTTCATTCTCCAGAAGCTCCGCGAGAACGACTGGAACGTGGCGGAGACGGCGCGGCGTATCGACATGCCCCGCTCCAACCTGTACAAGAAGATCGAGAAGTACGAACTCGTCCGAGACGAATAGGGCCGCTCCGGGAGGGTCAGTTCCGCACCACCAGGAGGCCGTTTTCCAGGGAGTACAGCGCCTCCATCGTGCGGTAGTCCTGTGCCGAGAGACTGGTCGCGGTGTTCGTGGGGTACATGACGTCCCGCTCCGAGTCGCTGTGCAGCAGGCCCAGGGCGTGCCCCATCTCGTGTGCCGTGGTGAGTTGGATCTGGAGCGGGTCGAGGATGCGCTGGGCGTCGTGGGGACTCCTCGTGGCCACACGGAGCGCCTGTACGCGGAGACCCTGGGTGGGGCTCCACTGGAGTTCCGTCACCCCCAGGCGGGTGCCCGGGAGCTGACGTTGCCACGTGACCGTGACGTCGGCGTCGAGGCGTCCACGCTCGTCCACGGTGATGGCGAACGGCTGGCCGTCCCAGGCCTTGACGCCTCGCACCGCGGCGCGGTGGAGTTCACGGGACGGGGCGGCGTCTTCGAAGTCCGGTGCGGGGACGTGGACGACCAGGCCGGACACGCCGTCGGTCCATCGCCGGATCCGGAAGGTATCTCGTTCGGCCAGCTCGACGCAGAGGTAGCCGGAGCGCGGGCACACGTCCGCGGCACGGAGCGTCCGCTCGGTCCGGAGCCCCTCCGGAGAGGGAGTGGCGCACTCTCCGGGCAGGTCGCCGCACTCCACGGAATCTTCCTCCGCCCGGATCTCGTCCAGGTCCGACGTACGGTTCAGTCGGGGGATCACCAAGGCGAGTCCCGCCACGATGACCAGGATGGGAAGGACGGCGGTCCGGGCCGGGACCACGGCGTTTCGCGGCATGGCGTCTCCACGGGGCGCAAGGGTCGAAGCAGGGAATCTCCCACGGGATCCGGTGCGCCACAATGGTCCGGGGGTGGGGGGACGGGTGGCTCTGGATCTCCGCGCTCGCGTTCGTGTACCTTGGCGACAAGCGTGGGGCGCGGCGGAGCCGGAACGGCGGTCGCGGTACGGTCGTCCCCCGGGCAGACGGAGGAATATGCAGGACGGCAGAGCGGACGGAACGGATCCTTCCGGCGGGCCGGCGGAAGCCGACGCGGGCTATCGCCGATTTCCTTCTCCCGGGGAGTGGGCGCGAACGGTGGCCCTCGCGGTGGGGCTGTTCATCTTCGTGCGCACCTTCGGCGTTGAGGCCTTCAAGATCCCCACCGGCTCCATGGAGAGTACCCTTCTGGTGGGTGACTTCCTCCTGGTGAACAAGGCGGCCTTCGGGGCCCGCATCCCCTTCACCGGCGTCCACCTTCCCGCCCTGGCGGACCCGGAGCGGGGAGCCGTGGTGGTCTTCACTCCCCCCCACGATCCGTCGAAGCACTACGTGAAGCGGCTGGTGGGGATCCCCGGAGATACCCTCGAGATGCGGGACAAGGTGCTCTACCGGAACGGCTTCGAGGTTCGGGAGCCGTACGTGCAGCACCGGGACCGCCGCCGGGACACGGTTCACCCCGACATGCGGTGGCAGTCCAACCACCTCGTTGCGTCGACCCGTCACCGTTACCAGCCCACACGGGACAACTGGGGCCCCCTGGTGGTGCCCCACGGCCAGTTCTTCGTTCTCGGAGACAACCGGGACAACAGCGAGGATTCACGCTACTGGGGGTTCGTGCCTCGGGGCGCCCTCACGGGCCGTCCATGGATCGTGTACTTCTCGTACGACTCGAAGGGTCGTGGCCCGGTGGGGTGGTGGCAGGGGGTCCGTTGGTCACGGATGGGCCACGCGATCCGGTGACTTCGGGCCGGGTCCCTCACGCCGTGGATCGGGAGCGCGTGAAGGGGTGCAGGTTGCGCGACCGACGTCCTCTCCCGATTCTTCTGCACGTAGCGCGGTGCCTCCCGGCGCCGCCGGGCGGCACGACACGCGGTCGCTGCCCGGGCCGTCCGGGAAGCTTCGCCCACCGACTCACTGCCGCCGCGTGAACCCCCCATGTCGTTTGCCGCCCGCCGCGGATCCCAGAGGGAAGGGTCGCTGGATCAGTATCTCAAGGAGATCAGCCAGTACCCTCTGATCAACCAGGAAGAAGAGGTTCGGCTGGCGCAGCTCATCCACAAAGGTGATGAGGAGGCGCTGGACAAGCTGGTGCGCTCGAACCTCCGCTTCGTGGTGTCCGTGGCCAAGAAGTATCAGAATCAGGGCGTTCCCCTCTCCGACCTCATCAACGAAGGGAACCTCGGACTCATTCGGGCTGCTCACAAGTTCGACGAGACCAAGGGCATCAAGTTCATCAGCTACGCGGTGTGGTGGATCCGGCAGGCCATCCTCCAGGCCCTGGCGGAGCAGAGCCGGATCGTACGGGTCCCGCTGAACAGGGCGGGAGCGCTCCATCGTATCGGGCGCCGGAGCTCGACGCTCCTCCAGGAGTTGGGAAGGGAGCCCACCGTCGAGGAGATCGCCAAGGACCTCGACATCTCGCAGGAGGAAGTGGAGCGGACACTGGCGATCTCGCATTCGCATCTCTCCCTCGACGCTCCGCTCACGCCGGGCGAGGACAACCGACTGCTCGACTATCTTCCCGACCAGTATTCCCCGGGTCCGGAGGACGAGGCGTACGAGCGGGCGCTTCGACAGACCATCGAGAACGCCCTGGGTACGCTCAAAGAGAGGGAGGCCAAGATTCTCCGGCTCTATTTCGGCCTGGACGATCAGGAGTCCATGACGCTGGAAGAGATCGGAGCCATCCTGGGGATCACCCGCGAACGGGTACGCCAGATCAAGGAGAAGGCGTTGGCCCGGCTCCGTCATGCCTCCCGGTCCCGCTTTCTCGAGCCGTACATGTAGCTTCCGGCGGCCCCCCCGGGAGGTCGTTGGCCCCGTTGGGAGAACGTCTCCGAGCCGTTGACACCCCCCCCTCCCTCGGATATCATTCAAAGCTCTGTAATGGAACCGCCTTTTTGCGGCAGTCGAGCATGCGAACATACACACCGAAACTCCAGGAAATCCAGCGCCGATGGTGGATCGTCGACGCGGCAGACAAGCCGCTCGGCCGTCTGGCCACCGAGATCGCTCGTATCCTCAGGGGTAAGCACAAGCCGATGTACACGCCCCACCTGGACACGGGTGACCACGTCGTGGTCATCAACGCGTCACGGGTGGCACTGACCGGCAAGAAGGCCGACCAGAAGACGTATTTCAGGCATTCCGGATACATGGGGGGAGAGCAGCACATCCCCTTCCGACGGATGATCGCGACGTATCCCGAGCGCGTCATCGAGTTGGCCGTGAAGGGAATGCTTCCGAAGAACGCACTCGGTCGGAGCATGAAATCGAAGCTCAAGGTGTACGCTGGTGAGGATCATCCCCACCAGGGTCAGCAGCCTGAGCCCCTGGACATCTGACGGAAATCGCAACGCGTATGGCTGCCGATACCAAGAACCAGATCCACGCCGTGGGCCGGCGCAAGAGTGCCGTCGCCCGCGTCATCCTCCGGCCGGGAACCGGTCAGTGGAGCATCAACGGACGCTCCCTTCCGGACTACTTCCCCCGCCCGACGTACCAGATCCGTGTCGCCGAGCCGCTCAACGCCGCCGAGGTCGATGGTCAGTTCGACGTCCTCGTGCGCGTTCGTGGAGGAGGGCTCACCGGTCAGGCCGACGCGGTCCGGCTGGGTCTCGCCCGTGCTCTGGTCGAGAACGACGAGGAGCGGCGCCCCCTGATGAGGGAGCGTGGGCTTCTCACCCGCGATCCCCGTAAGGTGGAGCGTAAGAAGCCCGGGCGTCCCAAGGCCCGCAAGCGGTTCCAGTTCTCGAAGCGTTAATCGCTTCGCTATCCTGACCGGGGCGTAATCGGCCCCACATGAAATAAGAAGATCGAGCAATGAAGGAAGTTGGCCTGAACGAGCTTCTCGAGGCTGGCGTCCATTTCGGACACCAGACGAGCCGTTGGAACCCGAAGATGAAGCCCTTCATCTTCACCGAGCGCAACGGCATCCACATCATCGACCTCCGCAAGACCCTCGACCGCCTCAAGGAAGCGCAGAACGCGATCCGTGAAGTCGTCATGAAGGGGGAGCGCGTCCTCTTCGTCTGCACGAAGCGCCAGTTGCGCGGTGTCGTCGAACAGGAAGCCGTCCGCTGCGGGTCGTTCTTCGTGACGGAGCGGTGGCTCGGTGGGATGCTCACCAACTTCCAGACCATGCGGAAGCAGATCCGGAGGCTGAAGGAACTGGAGCGCGGACAGGAAGAGAACGCCTTCGAGTTCTACACGAAGAAGGAGCGTCTCCTGCTGGATCGTGAGCGTATCAAGCTGGACAAGTACCTCTCCGGCGTGAAGGACATGGGGCGGGCGCCCAGCGCGCTCTTCGTGGTGGACGCCAAGCGTGAGGCCATCGCCATCCGCGAAGCGAATCGTCTCGGGATCCCGGTCATCGCCATCACGGACACGAATGCCGATCCGGGCCAGGTGGACTACCCCATCCCGGCCAACGACGACGCCATCCGTTCAGTGAGCCTCATCGCCGCCGCCATCGCCGACGTCATCGAGGCCACGCGCAGGGACGTTCCCGAAGAGGAGCGCCGGCGGGTGGAGGAGCTCGAAGCCACCACGTACTCCACGGAAACGGGCGAGACGCGCGAGGTCGGCGACCAGGCCCAGCGGCGTCCCAAGAGGAAGCGGCGTCCCCGCCCGGAGATCATCGCCCAGCATCTGAAGGGAGAGGGCGAGGACGAGGAGGGCGGCACCGAGGCCGCGGCGGACGAGAGCGCGCCGGAGACCAAGGCCGCTTCCGCTCCGGCGAAGAAGAAGGCTGCCCCGAAGAAGAAGGCGCCGGCCAAGAAGCAGGCCGAGGCGGCGAAGGACGAACCGGACGCTCCTCCGGCGGTGGAAGAGGAGTCGTCCGAGGAGTAGCACTTCTCAGAGGGATCCGGGGTGACCCGGACCGGGGAACGCGGCTTCGGCGGCGTTCCTCATGAATCGGCGGAACGGGTCGGTTCGTGAGAGGCGGCAGCGGGAGTCCGGGGGTATCCGGGTTCTCTCCGCCTCTTTTCACAGACGTGAGACGCTCCCGGAGGATGTCGGGCCGAGTCGGCCGGCGCCGGTGGGACGATACAGGGACATTCGACGGATCGAACGATCATGATCAGCGCCAAGGATGTGAAGATTCTCCGAGACCGGACCGGTGCGGGGATGATGGATTGCAAGAGGGCCCTCACCGAGACCGACGGCGACATGGAGAAGGCCATCGACCTCCTCAGGGCCAAGGGCGCCGCCAAGGCCGCCAAGAGAGCGGAGAAGTCGGCCAACGAGGGGACCATCGGGAGCTACGTCCACTTCGACAACAAGACGGTGGCCATCGTCGAGTTGAACTGCGAGACCGACTTCGTGGCCAACACCGATGACTTCAAGGGACTGGCCCGGGACATCGCGCTCCACATCGCGTCGTCCGCGCCGCTGGCGATCTCGCCGGACGAGATCCCCGCCGAAGTCGTGGAGCGGGAGCGCGCGGTGTACCTCGAGCAGGCCAAGGAGGAAGGCAAGCCCGAGAACATCGCGGCCAAGATGGTCGAGGGCCGCATCCAGAAGTTCTTCAAGGAGCAGACGCTCCTGGCCCAGCCGTTCGTGAAGGATCCGGACAAGACCATCGAGCAGCTCATCACCGAGGTCTCGGCCAAGACGGGCGAAAAGATCGAAGTGGCGCGCTTTGCCCGGTTCAAGGTGGGTGAATCCGCCTGAACCCGTTCGCATCGATCCAGCCAGGGGAGTGGTGTTCATGAGCGAGACCACGGACCGCATCCACTACCGACGCGTCTTGTTGAAGCTGTCGGGTGAAGCTCTGGCCGGCGACAAGGGGTTCGGGATCGAGCCTTCCGTCGTGGATCGGCTCACCGACGAGATCCGGTCCATCGCGGCCATGGGTGTGTCGTTGGGGGTCGTGATCGGAGGCGGCAACATCGTCAGGGGCGCCATGGCGTCACGTCAGGGTATCGACCGTGTCCAGGCGGACTACATGGGGATGCTCGGCACCATCATCAACGCGTTGGCGGTGCAGGATCTCCTCGAGACGAAGAACGTCGAAACGCGGGTCATGACCGCGATCCGCATGGAGGAGATCGCCGAGCCGTACATACGCCGGCGCGCCATGCGGCACATGGAGAAGGGTAGGGTCGTGCTCTTCGCCGGTGGGACGGGGAATCCCTACTTCTCCACGGACACGGCGGCGGTGCTCCGGGCCATCGAGATGGAGGCCGACGTGGTGATCAAGGCCACCAAGGTGTCCGGCGTCTATACGGCGGACCCCGTCAAGGATCCCGACGCGCAGTTCATTCCGGAGATCGGGTTCCACGAGGTCGTGACCCGGGAACTGGCCGTGATGGATGCCCCCGCGGTGTCGCTGTGCAAGGAGAACAATCTCCCCATCATCGTCCTCAATCTGGAAGACCGGGGTGCGGTGGCGGCCGCCATACGTGGTGACCGCGTGGGAACTCTTGTATCGTAGTCGTTGGTAGAACGTCAGCGAATCCGATAGCCCGGGAGCTCAGGTCATGGCCACCATCGAGGAAGCAAAGAGACGAATGGACGAAGCCCTGGAGGCGCTCCGCAGGGAATTTTCCTCCGTGCGGACGGGAAAGGCCACTCCAGCTCTTCTGGATACCGTCCGGGTCGATGCGTACGGATCCAAGATGCCCCTCAACCAGGTTGCGACGGTGCACACCCCGGAGCCGACCCTTCTGGTGGTACAGCCTTTCGACAAGTCGCTCATCGCGGATGTCGAGCGTGGCATCCTCGAAGCCGATCTTGGCCTGAATCCTGCAAACGACGGTAACGTGATCCGTGTTCCCATTCCGCCCCTCACGGAGGAGCGCCGGAAGGAGTTCGCCAAGTTGCTGCACAAGATGGCAGAGGAAGCCCGCATTTCCGTTCGTCACGCGCGACGTACCGTCCGTGAAGAGCTCCATCAGCTCGTGAAGGATCACGAGTTGGGTGAGGACGACGGGCGTCGACGGGAGGATCAGCTCGAGAAGCTGACCCACGAGTACACGGACAAGGTCGACACACTCCTCAAGCACAAGGAGGAGGAGGTGATGGCCGTCTAGGCCCCATCATCCCCGCACCATGTCAGAAGATCTTCTCCATCGATTGCTCCTCAACGGTGACGTTCCGCGCCATGTGGCCATCATCATGGACGGGAACGGCCGCTGGGCCCGCCAGCGTGGCCTCCCCCGGCAGTTCGGGCACAAAGAGGGGATGAAGGCGGTGAGGGAGGCGGTGGAGGGCGCGGTGGACGCGGGGGTCGAGGTCTTGACGCTGTTCGCCTTTTCCACGGAGAACTGGCAGCGTCCTCGTCAGGAAGTTTCCGCGCTCATGAGCCTGCTGCAGTTCTACGCACGGCAGGAGGTCAAGGAACTCCGGGAGAAGGGAGTCGAGGTCCATGTCCTCGGAGAACTCGATCGCGTGGATGCCCACACCAGGAAGGCCGTCGACGTACTGGTGGACGGGACGAACGGAGGGAGCAAGCTCCGTCTCAATCTGATGATTTCGTATGGCGGGCGGGAGGAGATCGTGAGGGCGGCACGCCTCCTGGCGCGGAGGGTGGCGGAAGGCGATCTGGCGGCGGACGAGATCGACGAAGACGCCGTGAGCGGTTCACTCTTCACGGTCGGCGTTCCCGACCCGGACCTCCTCATTCGCACCTCCGGCGAGCTGCGCATCAGTAACTTCCTTCTCTGGCAGCTGGCCTACACCGAGATGCACATCACCTCCGTGCTCTGGCCCGACTTCACCCGCGAGAACCTCTTCGAAGCCATCCTCGACTATCAGCGCCGGGAGCGGCGGTTCGGTCGCGTGACCGCCAACTCCTGAAAGGGGATATCCGGTGCCAGAACGTGCCCACCCGTCCCGTGCCGTGTGGCGTGCCATGGAGGTGAGTCTTGCCCCGTCCTGACCTCGCACCCCGCGTCGCGGTGGCGGTGGTCGGGATTCCCATCGTCCTCGGGCTTCTCCATGCAGGGGGGTGGATCCTGGTGGTACCACTTGCCGCGCTCGCTGCACTCGGCGCCGGCGAGACCCATCGGCTGGCCAATGGCGCGGGACATCGCCCCTTCGCGGGGCTCGCCATGGCCGGTGCGGCCGCGCTGGTCGTCCTGGCGGGATGGAAGGGGTCCTTTCCGGCCGCGAGTCCGTGGATCCTGGGAGCCTTCCTCCTCGTGGGAGGGGTCGCCATGCTGTGCTCCATGGCCCTGAGATGGCCGGAGGGGGCTCCGCTGGGCGCGGTGGCGTCCACACTGTTCGCCATGGGCTACGGTGCCGTGGCGCTGGTGTTCATCCCCTTCCTGAGGGAGCTTCCGTCGTCGCTGGGTTGGGCGGCCGGGGAAGCCGCACCGGGGTGGGCCGGGATGTGGGTGGTGGCGTTGCCGCTGGTATGCACGTGGGTGGGGGACGCTGCGGCCTATTTCGCGGGGTCCGCCTGGGGGCGGAGGAAGCTGGCTCCGGCCGTGAGCCCCAACAAGAGTTGGGTGGGTGCGTACGCCGGCGTGTCGGCGGCGGCGCTGGCCGGTGTGGCGTGGCTGCTGCTCGCGGGGGCGTACCTTCCCGGCATGCCGTCGCCCGGAATCGGGGTCGTGGCGGTGGGGGGAGCGCTCCTGGGTGTCGGAGCCATCGTGGGAGATCTGTTCGAATCCGTCCTGAAGCGCGAGGCGGGCGTGAAGGATTCCGGATCGGTCTTTCCAGGCCATGGAGGGGTGCTCGACCGACTGGACGCTCTGATCTTCACCCTTCCTCTGGCGTACGGGCTCCTCTGCCTGGTCGGGGTCGAGGGTTGATCCGGGTCGCCATCCTGGGTGCGACGGGCTCCATCGGGCGCAGCGCCCTGGAGATCGTGAGGAGGCATCCCGACCTCTTCACCGTCGAAGTCCTGACCGGACATCGCAACGTGGAGCTTCTTCGCGACCAGGTCGCCGAGTTCCGTCCGGCCGTGGCCGTCCTGACGGACGGCGACGTGGATCTTCCGGCGGATGGCGGCTCGTCACGCTGGTTCTCGGGGCGGGAAGCCATCCTGGACGCCGTGACCCGCCCGGACGTCGACGTGGTCCTCAACGCCCTCGTGGGCGCGGCAGGACTCGAGCCCACCCTCGCGGCACTCGGTGAGGGAAAGCGGTTGGCGCTGGCCAACAAGGAGTCACTGGTGGCCGGGGGGGACCTGGTCCTGGAGGCTGCGCGCGTCGGGGGAGGAGAACTCGTCCCCATCGACTCGGAACACTCGGCCATCCTTCAATGTCTCGAGGGGGGGACGCCCGAGTCCGTCCATCGCCTGATCCTCACGGCCTCGGGCGGACCGTTCCGGGGGCGCACCCGGAACGAGCTCGCGAAGGTCGGCCCCGCCGATGCCCTTCGCCATCCCACCTGGGACATGGGCGCCAAGATCACCATCGATTCCGCGACGCTGGCCAACAAGGCGCTGGAGGTGATCGAGGCCCACCATCTGTACGGGCTCTCCTACGACCGGATCGACGCGGTGATCCACCCCCAGTCCATCATCCACTCCATGGTGGAATTCGTGGACGGCTCGGTATTGTCGCAGATGGGATTCCCCACCATGGAGCTTCCCATCCTCTATGCGCTCACGTACCCCCAGCGGGTCGCCGACGATGCGTTGCGGACGTTCGATCCCGTGCGGGCGTCGCCCCTCACCTTCGAACCCATCGACCACGAGGCGTTCCCCCTCTTCCGGCTGGGCGTCTCGGCCGGAGCACGCGGCGGTGCCGCCGCCGCCGTCTACAACGCGGGGAACGAAGTCGCGGTTCAGGCGTTCTTGAAAGAGTCCATCGGGTTCCTGGAAATGTGCGAGGTCATCGAAGTGGCATTGGATCGTTTGGGGGGGCATCCCGTCCGGGGGCTCGCGGATGTTCTTGAAGTCGATCGTGAGGCGCGAATCCTCACCGCCGAGGCGGTGCGGGACGGGGGCCGGTCGAAGGCGGGAGTGGGGACGAGCCCATGACGTTACTGGCCACGATCATCGCGCTGGGTCCGCTGATCTTCGTCCACGAGTTGGGCCACTTCCTGGCCGCCAAGGCCGTGGGCGTCCACGTGGAGCGCTTCTCCATCGGGCTCGGCCCGCGGGTGTTCGGGTTCCGGTGGGGTGCCACCGAGTACGTCCTCAGCGCAATCCCCCTCGGGGGATACGTGAAGATGGGCGGGATGGAAGACGAGGTCATGGAGCGCATCGAGGGGGGGGCGGAGGCTCCTCCACGCGTCCCCGGACCGGGAGATTTCGACGGGAAGCCGGTCTGGGCCCGGACGGTGATCATCTCCGCGGGCGTGGTGATGAACATGATCTTCGCCTTCGCCGCCTACACCTTCATCGTGGCGTACTGGGGCGTGCAGGAAGTCGACTCCACCCGGGTGGGGCAGGTCCGCGCGGAGCTTCTCCCCGCCGGGACCGAGGCGCTGGCCGATGTCGCTCCGGGGAGCCGCATCGTCCGGGTGGGTGGAGCGGAGGTCGCGCACTGGGGGAATGTGATGGACGCGTTGGTCGAGAGCGCGCCCGGACCGCTCGCATTGGAATTCGCCGAGCCCGGGGTGACCATCGAGGTGGATCTCCCCGGCGACCCGGCCGAGCGCGGCAGGCTCGCCCGCGCCGTCCCCTTCTGGCGGGAGGCCCTGGTCGGAGCGGTCGAGCCGGGGTCTCCCGCGGAGAGGGGAGGGCTCGAGGCGGGAGACCGGATCCTCGCGCTGGACGGGACACCCGTGCGCATGTGGGAGGACTTCGAGCGGTATGTCCAGCGACACCCCGAACAACGGGTGGAATTCACCGTCGTACGCGATGGGAGGCAGCTCATGCGGGTGGTCACGCCGGAGTCCCGCCAGGTGCGCGACGAGTCCGGGACCGCCCGCGACGTCGGCCAGGTCGGCGTGTATACGCCACAGCCGCCCACCACCTACGCGCGGGTGTCCTTCGGCGAGGCGGTGGCCACGGGGTACGAGCAGACGGTGGCGGTGACCCGGCTCACCGTGGACTTCCTCAGGCGTCTGGTCACGATGGATGTGTCCCCCCGTAACGTGGGGAGCATCGTGGCCATCGGTGCGGCGTCGGGACAGGCCATCCGACAGGGAGTCGACGTCTTCCTCGGATTGATGGCCCTGCTCAGCGTGAACCTGGCGGTGCTGAACATCCTCCCCATCCCGGTGCTGGACGGGGGTCACCTGGTGTTCCTGGGGATCGAGGCCGTTCGTGGCCGCGCGCTTTCCGTGGAGCAGCGGCTCCGCTGGAGCAACGTGGGGCTCATCATCATCATGGGCCTCATGGTCTTCGCGCTCTCCAACGATTTCCTGAGACTTCTCGGGCTCTGACGGACCTTCCCATGGCCTCGGTCCCGTGGCTCCTGATGGCCGTTCTGGGCGGCGCGGCGGCCGGCGGGGCGGTGGCACGGGTGACCGGGTGGGACGTGCTCCGATTCAAGGCGCTGGTCTCGGTACTCATGATGCCCGTATTCGTGCAGCAGGGGGCGCTGATCCGGGTGTCGGGGCACGCGATCCTCAACCCCGTCCGTGTTGGAGCCGAGCCCTGGATGGTTTTCCTGGCCCACTTCGGTGGCCCCGCCCTCGTGGCGGGTGTCTTCGTGTGGACCTTGCTGGGACCACCCAGCTCGCGGTACGTGGCGGTCCTCCTTCCGGTGGCCGCCACAGCGGTGACCTGGTGGGTGTCCGTTCCCCTCGGCGCATGGGTGACCGCCGGGGGGTGGTTCACGGTGCCCCCGGTGCTCCGCGGCGTCGGCGTCTTCGCCTATTCGTTGGCGGCCACGTGCTTCATCGCCGGATACCTGTCGGGGAGCGGAGCGGAACTCAGAGGAGAGTGAACTGGCCGGGGCCGTTCCCGATCCGGAGCGCCTCGACGTCCAGGAGTTCGGTGGGTTCGCTTTGACCCGCCACCGCCAGGTAGCCCTTCCATCCCGCCCGCTCCAGCGCCTCGCCCACCACGCGCTCCGCCAACGACGGGCGGTTGCACTCTCCCGAGAGGTGGGCCAGGACCACGCCGGCCAGCCGGGGATGTGCCAGTTCCACGGCGAAGGAGGCCGCCGCCCCGTTGGAGAGGTGCCCGTGGCTCGAGGCGATCCGTTGTTTCACGGCGGCGGGGTACGCACTGGTGTGGAGCATGCCCTCGTCGTGGTTCGCTTCCAGCACCAGGAAGTCGCACCCCGAGAGGGCGTGGCGAATCTGTGCGGTGGGTCTCCCCAGGTCGGTGGCGACGCCGACCCGGAGGCCGGTGGTCTCGTCCACCACGGCGACACCGACGGGGTCGGCGGCATCATGGACCGTGATGAACGGCTCCACGCGGAGGTCCCCTATGGCGAAGGGAAATCCTGCGCGATACGGATGCACGATCTCGTCTCCCCGGAGGAGGCCGTTGCAGGCGTCTCGGGTCCTCTCGGTCATGTATACCGGGGTCCCGTGCCTCCGCGCGAACACGCCGACTCCACGGGTATGGTCACCGTGGTCGTGGGTCACCACCACCGCGTGGACGTCATGGGCCTCGAAGCCCACCATCCGGAGGCGCCGCTCCAACTCACGCGCGCTGAATCCGGCGTCCACCAGGACCGTCGTGCGCCCGCCCCGGACCAGGATGGCGTTGCCCGAGCTTCCACTTCCCAGGACGGCGAGCTTCACTGGATGCTCGCGGCGGCGGTGCTTCGCCCCTCCGTCACCGCCATTCGGCCGTGGCCGCCCATGCCCCCTCGTAGAGGAGGCGGAGCTCGTCGGTGAGATCCACGTCGCGCCGGGCCATGGCCCGCTCGGCGACCTCCAGGAACTTCTCGATACGGTAGGGGACGGTGTCGTCCCGGCTGACCCAGCTGAAGGGCGCCACCATCGACGGGACACTTCCGCTCCCGAACACGTTGCTCCCGGCGCCCACCACCGTCCCGGTGTTCAGGAGCGTTCCGATGCCGGTCCGGACGTGGTCGCCCAGGAAGCACCCCACCTTCATGAGGCCCGTGTCCCGGGGACCGGCCGGAGTCCACACCCGTACCGTACCGTAGTTGTTCTTGAGATCGCTGTTCGTGGTCATGGCACCCAGGTTCACCCATCGGCCCACCAGGGCGTGACCCAGGAAACCGTCGTGGGCCTTGTTGGAATACCCCAGGATCACGCTCTCGGAGACCTCCCCGCGGATTTTGCAGACGGGCCCGATGGACGATCGCTCCACGCTCCCGCCGAGGATCGTCGTGCCGCGACCGACGAAGAGGGGACCCACGAGGCGGGCGGGTCCCTGGACCACCACGTCATCGTCGAGCACCACGGGACCCGTCCGCGAATCCACCACCACCCCCGGCTCCACCGTCGCGCCGTCACCGAGGACGAGTGGGTGGCTCCCGAGGCGAACGACTCCCGCCGGGTGGGCGTCCACACCGGGCCGGAGGTGCTCCGCATCCGTCTCGATCCGATGGGCGTTCTCCGCGATGAGGTCCCACGGGTCTCCGAGGACGGAACCGCGCAGGGCGATGGCCGCACCCGTGACCGATCCGCCGGGTTCGCTGAGATGGTCGCGAGACGGCGTCGGTGTGCCCGGGGGGAGTCGCCACCCCACGGTCTCTCCATCGATGGTGAGGCGTACCGGGCCGTCCTCCCACTGGCGGGGAAGGTCCTGGAAGGCGAGCACCGCGCGGCTCGAGAGGACGATACGGAGACCCTGGGATCCCACTTCGTCCGCCCCCATTCCCGGAGGAGCATCGTGCTCGCGGTAGTGCCGGACGTGTCCTTCCACCAGATGCCCCTGGCATGGAGTGGAGAAGACACGCTCGGCGCGGGCCCGGAGGGTCAGGCACCCCAGGAGGATCTCTCCCACGGGTCGGGTGAGGGACAGGGGCGCCCAGTCGCGGGCACGGGCGTCGTCGAAGAGATAGAGCGAGTGCCCGCTCACACGTCCTCCACCCGCGCCACGAGGCTCTTCAAGCGCGGAGCCAGGTCCCGACGCGTCACCAGCGTCACGTCGCCGGAGCGCACCACCACCAGGTCGTCCACGCCGAACAGGACCAGGTGTCCCTCCTCCGCCCACACCACGTTGCCCGTGCCGTCCACCACGGAGACGTGACCTTGCGCGACGTTCCCTTCCCGGTCGCCGGCACGCGTGCGGGCCAGCGCTTCCCAGCTTCCCACGTCGTCCCATCGAAAGGTGGCTTCGACCATTCCCACACGGGCGCTCCGTTCCAGGACCGCCTCGTCCACGGTGCACACCGGCACCGCGGAGAAGAATGTGGCGTCGCCTTCGTCCAGGGCGGGGAAGCAGGCCGCCACCCGGGGTGCCGTGGTGGTCACCTCTTCAAGGAAGACGTCCGCCCTCCACACGAAGATACCGCTGTTCCAGACGTACCCCTCGTCCATGTAGCGCCGCGCGGTGTCCTCGTCCGGCTTCTCGTGGAACGCCTTCACCCGGGACGCGCGGGTGCCGCCGGGCGCGGAGATGGGCGCCCCGCGCTGGATGTGTCCGAAGCCCGTCTCGATCCGGTCCGGGACCACTCCGATGGTGAGCAGCATGCGCTGCGTGTCGGCGATGGCGGCGGCGGCGAGCACGGTGGACCGGAACGACTCCAGGGGGTCGATGAGATGGTCCGCGTGCAGGGAAACGATGATGGCGTCGGGATCCTCCGCGCGGATCCGGTGGGCGGCCCATGCCAACACCGGGCACGTACCCCGCGCTTCGGGCTCCACCATGTAGGATTCGTCCGGGAGGTCCGGAAGGACCCGCCGGAAGGGCTCCATCAGGCGTTCGCCGGCAAGGATGCGGAGGCGTGCGTCCGGCACCAGGGAGCGGGCCCGTTCGACGGTGTCTCGGATGAGGGGCCGTGAGCTGGCGAGGGGAAGGAGTTGCTTGGGCCGTTCCGGCGTGCTCGCGGGCCAGAAGCGGGAACCGACCCCACCCGCCAGGATCACGATCCAGAGGTGATCGTCAGTTCGCATCGCCCAGGATTTCGTGTATTCTGGCCAGGAGCTTCTTGGGGCTGAAGGGCTTGGTCAGGAAGTCGGTCGCGCCCCGCGCCAGAGCCGCGTCCCGGTCCGTGTCCTGTCCCTTGGCCGTCAGGATGAAGACCGGCGTGTGCAGCCGCGTCGGATTCCGGCGCACCTCGTCGAGGACCTCGATTCCGGATGCGCCGGGCATCATGAGATCCAGGAGGATGAAGTCGTAGGGTACGTCTTCACGGACCCTCTCGATGGCCGCGTCACCGTCACTCACCTGATCGACGGTGAAGAGATCATTCTCGAGGATGGTGACCAGAACCCTGCGAATGTGGGGCTCGTCATCGGCGACGAGCACCCGCTTGGGAGGTGGATCGGACGGGGAATCACGGATCATGCAGACCTCGTAGGCCCGGGGTGCGGCCGGCGACGGGCGGGAACCTACCGGCCGGGTGGGGTAAAGTCAAGAAAATCAGGGACTTTGCGCCCTTGACACCCACGTCGCGGCTCCGGCAACTTTCGCCCCCCATCCCATGCCCGGAGTCCTGGAGATCGCCCGGAATGAATGAGTTCGAAAATCGGTACGCCGGTACGCGTCGCACGGCCCTGGTGGCCACCCTCGCCATTCTGGCGATGGGGGCGTTGTCCGCGTGCGGAGACGATCCCTTCGCGGTGCGGTGGAGCGCGGACCCCGACACGGTCCTCCTTTATTCCCTCGGCCGGCCGGAGTTGAACCTGGTGGCCGGGTACGACTTCTTCAATCGCCGGGCGGTTCGCGTGGAGTCGCCCGACGCCACGGGATCGTGGGACGTGGCGGTGGACACCCGCGACGGCCGGATCGTGCTCGTGACTCCCCAGGTCCTGGGAGTGGATTCGAAGGCGGGGATCGCCACCATGGAGGGGCTGACCTTCGACGAGGTGACGGAAGCGCCCGCGGACACGACGGCGTACGTGACCGACGTCGCCGTTCCCATGACGGAGGGCGCGGTATACGTGGTGCGCACGAATCGACGCCCCGGGGCCTTCGGGAGCCGGTGTGCCTTCTATGCCAAGATGCAGGCGCTGAACGTGGACGTGACGGCTCAGACCCTGACCTTCGTCTTCGACGGCGCCCGCGCCTGCAACAGCCGCGACCTCGTACCGACCGAAGGGTAGGGGTCGATGCTCGACGTTCGACTTTTTCGGCACGAACCGGAGAAGGTCAGAGGCGCGCTGGCTCGACGGGGTGACGAAACGCTTCCCCCTTTGGTGGACGAGGTCCGCACGCTGGACGAGCATCGTCGCGCCGCGCTGGCCGAGGTCAACGACCTGAAGGCGGAGCGGAACGAGGCCTCGAAGAAGATCGGCGCACTGAAGCGCGCGGGAGAGCCCGCCGACGAGTACATCGAGTCCATGCGGGTGGTGGGGGAACGCATCGCCGCCCTGGACGAGGAGGTGAGGGATGCGGAGCAGCGCATCGAGGAGATCCTCCTGGCCACCCCCAATCTTCCCATGGACGAGGTTCCCGCCGGCGGCGAGGCGGAGAATCAGGTCGTCCACACGCGCGGCGAGGAGAGGGAGTTCGGCTTCACGCCACGTCCCCACTGGGACCTGGCGGAGGCGCTGGGGATCCTCGACCTTCCGCGGGGAGCCAAGATCTCCGGATCCGGCTTTCCCGTACTGAGGGGTGCGGGGGCTCGGTTGCAACGGGGGCTGATCAACTTCTTCCTGGACGTCCACGTGGCGGAGCACGGGTACGAGGAGCTGCGCGTGCCGTACCTGGTCACCCGCGAGACCCTCACCGGCACCGGCCAGCTGCCGAAGTTCTCCGAGGAGTCGTACCTGGCGGAGCGGGACGACCTCTGGCTGATTCCCACCGCCGAGGTTCCCGTCACCAACATGCATCGCGACGAGCTCCTCGAGTTCGACCGGCTTCCGGTGCGGTACACCGCCTACTCTCCGTGCTTCCGCCGGGAGGCGGGTGCGGCCGGGAAGGACACCCGGGGGCTCCTGCGGGTCCATCAGTTCGACAAGGTGGAGCTGGTGCGGTACGAGGCTCCGGAGCGGAGCAGGGAGGCCCTCGAGGAGCTCACACGGGAGGCGGAGGTACTCCTGGAGCGGTTGGGTCTCCGTTATCGCAGACTCCTCCTCGCCACCGGAGACCTTGGATTCAGTTCGGCCATGACGTACGATCTGGAGGTGTGGGCACCCGGGGTGGAGAAATGGCTCGAGGTGTCGAGTTGTTCGGTCTTCACCGACTACCAGTCGAGGCGGGCCAACATCCGCTTCCGCCGCGCCCAGGCCGAGAAGCCCGAGTTCGTGCACACGCTCAATGGTTCTGGGTTGGCGTTGCCGCGGATCATGGCGTGCCTGATCGAGCACTTCCAGGAGGAGGACGGCAGCGTGACGCTCCCCGAAGCCATCCGGCCGTACGTCGGGATGGACCGTCTGACAGTGTAGCCGGCAGGTGCCCGCCGCGTCCGCCCCACCGAGATGATCCGCATCAAATGGCCGCTCGCGCTGGCCACGCTCTTCGTGCTCCTGCTCGGTTCGTACCTCGTGTACACCCAACAGATCCGGAGCGCGCTGCAGTCGGATGCGGAGACCCTCACCCAGATCTTCGCGGAGGTCCAGGCGGGGATCACGGATCCGGATCCCTCCCGGGCCGAGAACACGCTCTTCAGGCTCCAGACCATCATCCGGGAGTCGGGGGTCCCCCTGGTGCAGACGGGACAGGGTGACACCGTACTGGCAGCGGTGAACCTCCCCTTCGAGGTGGATCTCGACACCCGGGAGGGGCAGGCCAGGGTTCGGGTGTATCTGCGCGAACTCGATGCGCGCAATCCTCCCGTGGGATCACCGGACCTCCTGCACATCCACTTCGGCGACACGCCGGAGTTGAGAAGGCTGGAGTGGGTTCCCTGGCTGCAGGCGGGAGGCTTGCTCCTCACCGTCGTGGTGGGATTCACCATGATCCGGTACCAGCGTGGGGTGGAGAGCGAGCGAGCCTGGACCTCCATGGCGCGCGAGCTGGCCCATCAGCTCGGGACGCCGCTCTCGTCCCTGCAGGGGTGGCTGGAGGTGTTGCGTCTGCGGCCCGCGGAGCGTCCAGGGGCGCTGAAGGAAGGAGAGATCGCCGACGCCATCGAAGAGGATCTGGAGCGGCTGGAGCGCGTCAGCCACCGTTTCGAGCTCATCGGGAGGGAACCCGAACGGGTCAGCGTGTCGCTCAAGGCCGTGGTGGGTGACCTGGAGCGCTATCTCGCCGCCCGGCTCCCCAGGTTGGGCAGAGGCGTGGAGCTCACCGTGGACGTACCGGAAACGCTGCCCCCGGTGGAAGCGAACAAGGTCCTCCTCATCTGGGCCCTCGAGAACATCGTGAAGAACGCGCTCGACGCCCTGGCGGGCCGGGGGGGGCGCATTTCCATCTATGCCCGCGACGTGGGTGGAGGGTGGGTCAGTCTCCGCATCCGTGACACCGGCCCCGGCGTCGATCCCGAGATCCGCGACCGGATCTTCGAGCCCGGGGTCAGCACCAAATCGGGGGGATGGGGCGTCGGATTGGCGCTTTCCCGCCGTATCGTCCAGGGGGTTCACCGGGGGCGCATCGAGCTTCTCGACGGGACCGAAGGAACCACATTCCAGATCCGATTGCCCATCGCCGATGACTGAAGCTCCAGCAACCCTGATCCATCTGAATCCGGAACAACGAGCGGCCGCCGAACACTTCGAGGGCCCTCTCCTCGTCCTCGCCGGAGCGGGGTCGGGGAAGACCCGCGTGCTCACGTCCCGGGTGTGCCACCTGATCCGCGAGCATGGCGTGGCGCCGGATCGGATCCTGGCGGTGACTTTCACCAACAAGGCCGCCGGGGAAATGAGGGAACGGATCACCGGGATGCTGGGAGGCGAGCCCAGGGGGATCTGGGTCGGGACCTTCCACGCCATCGGCGCCCGCATCATGCGGCGCCACGCCGAGCTCCTGGGGTGGAATCGGCAATTCACCATCTTCGACCAGGAGCAGACTCTACGCCTGGTCAAGAAGGTGGAGGAAGGGGTGGGGCTGGATCCGAAGCGATGGAGCCCCAAGGCCATGCGCGCGGAGATGAGTGCCGCGAAGAACCAACTGGTGACCGCGGAGGACTTCGCCCGCGACCACGAGGAGGGCTTCGACCTGTTCCTGAAGAACGTGGCGAAGGTGTTTCCCGCGTATCAGGCGTCGCTCAAGGAACAGAACGCGTTCGACTTCGATGATCTCCTCACCCGGCCGGTGGAACTCTTCGAGACGTTCCCGCACCTCCTGGACCAATACCGCGATCGCTTCTCGTTCCTCCTGGTCGACGAGTACCAGGACACCAACCACGCGCAGTTCCGGTTCCTGGAGCTCCTGGGGTCCGAGCACGGGAACATGATGGTCGTGGGAGACGACGATCAGAGCATCTATGGTTGGAGGGGCGCGGACATCCGCAACATCCTGGACTTCGAAAAGACCTTTCCCGGCGCCCGGGTGGTACGTCTCGAAGAGAACTACCGCTCGACTCAGCGGATCCTGGACGCCGCCAACGCCGTCATCAGCGAGAACCTCAACCGGAAGGGGAAGACGCTGCGTACCAGCCGCTCCGGGGGAGAACTGGTCACCCGTGCCGAGACGTTCGACGAGACCGACGAGGCACGATTCATCGTGGACGAGATCAAGGCTCGCCTGGGGGAGCACCCCGATCTGGTTCGCAGCTCCTTCGCAGTCCTCTACCGCACCAACGCCCAGGCCCGCGCCCTGGAAGACGCGTTCCGGCGAGACGGGATGCCCTATCAGGTGGTGGGAGGGGTACGCTTCTACGAGCGGAGGGAGATCCAGGACCTCCTCGCCTACCTGCGGATCATCTCCAATCCCCTGGACGGCGTGGCGTTCGACCGGGTGGTGAACTATCCGCGACGCGGCGTCGGGGGGGCCTCCCTGGAGCGCCTCGCGTCCTGGGCCGCCGAACAGGGAGTCTCCTTGCTGGATGCCGCGCTCCGCGCCGAAGAGGTGCCGGAAGTGTCGTCGTCCGCGCGACGGGGGCTCGGGCAGTTCGCCGACCTGATCCAGCGTTTCAGCGCCCGGGCTGCGTTGGCCTCCGTGGGGGTGGTGCTCCAGGAACTCGTCGAGGAGCTCGACCTGGTGCGCCATCTCCAGGACGAGGGCCCCGACGGGGAGGACAGGGTGCGCAACGTGAACGAGCTCGTGGCCGGTGCCATGGACTTCGACGCCGAACTGGTCCAGTCCATGGAGGGCGAGGACCTGGACCGCTTCACCGAGCTGGACCTCTTCCTTCAGCAGGTCGCGCTGGTGGCCGACGTGGACCGGCTCGACCCGGACGCGGACACGGTGACCCTCATGACGCTCCACAACGCGAAGGGGCTCGAGTTTCCGGTGGTGTTCATCGCGGGGCTGGAGGATGGGCTCTTTCCCCTGGGAAGGGCGTACGACGATCCCGCGGTCCTGGAGGAGGAGCGCCGGCTCTTCTACGTGGGGATCACCCGCGCCGAAGAGAAGCTCGTGCTCACCTGGGCGCGACAGCGCCGCCGCGCCGGCGAGTTCACGTACGGGCGACTTTCCCATTTCGTGGAGTCCATTCCCGACGAGCTCATCGAGGGTAGACGCAGTGCGAGGCTGGTGGGCTCGGCCGGGTCCACGCCGCATCGGTCCTTCGCAGAGCGTCGCCGCGATACCGTCGCCGAGACGGCCGTCTTCGATCCGGACCCGGTGGTGGAGACCGGGATGAACCAGGACCAGCCGCGCCTGGTCAAGGGAGAGCGCGTGGTGCATCCCACCTTCGGGTCCGGCTCGGTTGCCGGAATCAGCGGATTCGGGAAGGATCTCAAGGTGACGGTGGACTTCGACACGGTGGGAACGAAGAAGTTGCTCGTACGTTACGCGAACCTGGAAAAGGACTGGATGTGAGCGTCGTACCCGAGGAAGTGCGCCGGATGGCGGCGTTGGCGAGGATCCGCCTCGACGACGGGGAGGTCCTGGGTCTGGTGGAGGACCTCAACCGCATCCTGGAGCACGTGGACGTCCTTCGCGAGGTCGCCACGGGGGGTGACGGGGAGGCGGGTCCTTCCGTGGCGGAGGGGATGGGGACCCGGGGTGCGGAGGCGGACCATCGGGATCCTCTGGAAGCGCCGCTGGCGGAGTTCGCTCCGGACTTCCGGGAAGGGTTCTTCGTGGTGCCGCGCCTTCCCGGACTGGAGGTGGACGAGTGACTCCCATCGCCTTCGAAGGAGACGCAACGGCGCTTCAGGTGGCGGAGCGGGTCCGGGGGGGAACGCTCGCGCCCCTCGCGGCGGCTCAGGCTGCCCTGGCGCGGGTCAGGGAGACGGAGAAGGCCCGTGGGTTGAATGCCTTCGTGTCGGTGGCCGCTCCCGACGAACTCGTGTGCACCCATCACGCGGGTTCCCTGGCCGGGGTTCCCGTGGCGGTGAAGGACAATCTCGCCACCACCATCCTTCCCACCTCCTGCGGATCGCGGATCCTGGAAGGGTACGTGTCGCCTTTCGTCGCCACGGCGGTCCGCAGGATCCTGGAGGCCGGGGGTGTGGTGGTGGGGAAGACGAACATGGACGAATTCGCCATGGGCTCGTCCACGGAGAATTCGGCGTACGGACCGACGCGCAACCCCGTCGATCCGCTCCGGGTCCCCGGGGGAAGTTCCGGTGGCTCCGCCGCCGCGGTGGCGGCGGGGATGGTGCCGGTGGCGCTGGGTTCGGACACCGGCGGGTCGGTCCGGCAGCCGGCCGCCTTCTGTGGGGTGGTCGGGGTGAAGCCGACCTACGGGCGGGTGAGCCGCTACGGGCTGGTGGCCTTCGCGTCGTCCCTCGATCAGGTGGGGGTCCTGGCGCGGACCGCGGGAGACGCCGCGGAGACTCTGCGGGTGGTGTCGGGACAGGATCCTCGTGACGCCACGTCGTCCCCCCGTTCCGTCCCGGACTTCTCCGCCGCCGTCTCGAAGGGTGTGGAGGGGATGGTCGTGGGGCTTCCCGACGAGTATTTCCCCGACACCCTCGATCCACACATCCGGGACCGGGTCCTGGCCGCCGCGCACGCCTTGCGGGATGCCGGTGCGTCCATCCGGACGGTCTCGCTCCCCCACACCCGTCTGGCCATCCCTTCGTACTATGTCCTGGCTCCGGCGGAGGCGTCCTCGAACCTTTCCCGCTTCGACGGCGTGCGGTTCGGTCGGCGCGGTCCGGGGAGCACCACCCGGGAGGTGTACGAGTCCACCCGGCACGACGGGTTCGGCACCGAGGTGAAGCGGCGGATCGTGCTGGGCACGTACGCGCTCTCCGCCGGTTATCACGATGCCTACTACGAGACCGCGCAGCGTGCCCGAGCCCTCATCGCGGAGGACTTCAGGGCGGTGTTCGGGGAGGGGGTGGACCTTCTTCTGACCCCGACCACGCCGGGAGTCGCCTTCCCCATCGGGGAGCGGGTCGACGACCCCGTGGCCATGTACCTCTCCGACATCTTCACGGTCACGGCCAACCTGGCGGGAATCCCGGGGATGTCCGTGCCCATCGGGACCCATGACGGTCTTCCGGTGGGAGGGCAGTTCCTGGCCCCGTGGTGGATGGAGGAGACCATGTTCGCCGCCGCGGGTGTCCTGGAAGCCGCCGGCATGGGGGAGCCGTCATGAGCGCGACCGACGCAGGGATGAGCGGAGGGTACGACCGGGAGTGGGAGGTGGTCATAGGGATCGAGGTGCACGTGCAGCTCGCCACGGAAACCAAGTTGTTCTGCGGCGACCGCCCCACCTTCGGATCTCCCCCCAACACCCACGTCTGCCCGGTGTGCCTCGGACTGCCGGGCGCGCTTCCCGCGACGAATCCGGAGGCCGTTCGGTTGGCCGTGCGTACCGCCCTCGCGTTGGGGTGCGAAGTACATGGGACCAGCGTCTGGGCCCGCAAGAACTACTTCTATCCCGACCTCCCCAAGGGCTATCAGATCACTCAGTTCGATCGGCCGGTAGCCACCGGCGGGAGGGTCTCCTTCGATACGGAAGACGGAATCGGCGAGGTGCGGATCCGGCGCATCCACATGGAGGAGGATGCCGGCAAGTCGCTTCACGATCGCGTTTCCGGCGCCACCGCAGTGGACCTGAACCGGGCCGGGACCCCTCTGGTGGAGATCGTCACCGAGCCGGACCTCGCGTCACCCGCGGATACCCGGGCCTTCCTCCAGGCGCTCAAGCAGGTCCTGGAGTACGTGGACGTGAGCGACTGCAACATGGAAGAGGGGAGCCTCCGTGCCGACGCCAACGTGTCGGTGCGCCCGGTCGGCGAGGAGGCGCTCGGCACCAAGACCGAGATCAAGAACGTGAATTCGTTCTCCGGGATCGAGAAGGCGCTGGAACAGGAGATCGAGCGCCAGGTCGCCCTCCTCGAATCGGGGGGCACCGTGATCCAGCAGACCCTTCTCTGGGACGATCACGCCGGGGAGATCCGCCCGATGCGCGACAAGGAGGAGAGCCACGACTATCGCTACTTCCCGGATCCGGACCTCCTTCCACTGGTCCTGGATCCGGCCGAGGTGGACGCCATCCGGAACTCCATTCCGGAGCTTCCCAGGGCCCGGCGGGCGCGGTTCGTGTCCGGCTACGGTCTTCCGGACTACGATGCCGGCGTCCTGACGTTGAGTCGGGCCGGGGCGGACTTCTTCGAGGCGGTGGCCGAGGCCTCGAACGATCCCAGGGAGGCCGCCAAGTGGGTGATGGGGCCCTACCAGGCCGTCCTCAACGAGCGCGGAGAGGAGGGCGGAGAGGAAGTCGTGCCTCCCCGTGCGTTGGCGGAGCTCGTGGACCTGGTCGCCGACGGCACGATCTCCCACGGCGTGGGAAAGAAGGTGCTGGGGATCATGGCGCGGGAGGGGCTCGCCGCCGCCGCGGTGGTCGAGCGCGAGGGGCTGGCGCAGGTCCGGGACGAGACCAGCCTGCGCGGGTGGGTGGACGAGGTGATGGCGGCGTTTCCCGACGAAGTGGAGCGCTGTCGCGCCGGGGAATCGCGCCTGCTCGGGTTCCTCATGGGGAAGGTGATGGAGTGCTCGGGAAGGAGGGCCGATCCCCACGCGGCCCGCCAGCTTCTCCAGGAGCTCCTCGCGGGGTAGGCCGACCCGGAGGGAGCCGGTCAGCCGCCCAGCGCGCGGCCCGCCGCACGCCGCGAAGTGATGCCCGCGGCCATGTCCGGATCGCTGAGCTGGTGCCAGGAGTACAGGGGCCGGTCGGGGAAGGGGAAGAACTCGTCGGCCATTTCCGCGAGCACTTCGGGGTGATCGGCGGTGTGGTCGGAGAGGGCCCGCCGGCGGACCTTCTTGGCCAGCTTGAGGTTCAGGTCCCCCACCGGATCGAGGTGGGCCACGGCCGACCCGGTCCGTCCGCTCAGATACTCCACGATGTATTCGAAGCTCATGGAGAAGTAGCGGTCCACGATGGGGTCCGGGAGATCGAATCGGGAGGTGGCCAGCACTCGCTGGAAGACCTTGTGCCACCGATCGTGTCCCTGGAAGCGGATCATCCCCCGGAAGATCTTCCGGTTGGTCTGGAAACTGAAGATCGTACGGCTGAGTACCTCGTCGAAGAGCGCGTCGGCTTCCGAATGGTCGTTGTCCACCACCAGGTGGCGGGCCTTGGAGAGGAATTCGTCTCCCACGTGGAGATCCATGCGGTGCTCCCAGTACGCGTGTCCCAGTGCCTGGGTCGTGCTGGTGAGGAGGAGCTGGCGGGGAACGAACACGTTGTGGGCCAGCGTGTCCGCGGCGAGGTGAGCCAGGTACCCGTACCCCACCGCCCGCATCGCGTCGTGGGGCGCCGCATCCAGAATCTCCTCTCCGACCTCCCATTCGTGGCAGTGCCGCCCCTCCGGGACGTACTTCTTCGCGAAGGAGATGTCGGCGGCGATGGAGCCGTACAGGAAGTGGAGCGGAAAGCGCTCCAGGAGGGCACGGATGGCCGGAGGCAGGAGATAGAGGGCTCCCAGCACCGTCTCACCGAGGGCAACGTGGGTGGCGGGCCCCCAGCCCCATGCCGGCTCCGGCGTGAGGAGGAGCCATGCGAGGGCGATGAGGACCGCGGTCGAGACGGGTGCCATCCGGATCGGCTCCGTCTCTTCAGGGATCTCCGACGGCGGAGTCGGTGCCGTCCCGGGGGCCCGTCCTCGGGCTCCGGGGACGCGTGATGGTTCGGGCACCTTCCCGCACGCCGCGTACGGTGCTGGCCGTGTCGATGAAGATCTCCTCCGCCTCGCCCTGCACCACCTCCACGAGGGCATTGAAGTCCTCGATGCGCTCCTCCATACGATCCGAGGCCTGCTGGAGCCGGTCGGAGAGAGCGGTGAGGGAGGCGTGGAAATGCTCCACGTCACCACGGACCACCTGGGTCACGAACTCCACGTTGTCGGAGATGATGGCCGCGCGCTGGGAGATGGGACCGATGTGATGGCGGGTGGTCTCGCGGAGCTCGCGGAGGGTGCCGTTCACCTGGAGGAGGAGCCGGATCACCACCAGGGAGACGAGCACCACGGCCACACCCATGACCACCACCGCCGTGTCCGCCGCGATGCTCAGGCCGTCCCGGGTCGCGCCCGCGGCCAGGTCGGCGGCGGAGGCCTGCAGGGAAAGGGTAGAGATCATACCAGAAGTCTAACCCGAGATGCGGTCAACGAGCCAGATCGACCCCCACGGTCCACGCGTGGAGCTTGGGCACGAGGAGGCCGAGGCGGCCCGGCGCCGCGTCGTCGAGGGCCTTTCCCACCGTCACCGCACGGGGGCCGAGGCATCCCATCGCCTCGTCGGGTGGGTATCCGTGGATGAGGTACGCGTCCAGGGCGTTCTCGACATCGCGCACCGTCGCCATGTCCCAACCGGCGAAGGCCGGAGGGAGAGTGACGCTCCCGGTCCATCGGTGGATGTCCGACGCGTGCACGTCACCCAGGGGGATCACGCCGGCCGCCGGGGGAGCCGGATCGAGAAGCAGGCCCAGGCGATTGCGGAGGTCCGCCGGAACCAATCCCTCGCTCCGGGCGGTGACCCGGGCGGCGGACTCCAAGGCGACCGCGGTGCGGGTTTCCATGTCCAGGGCTCGTCCTTCCGGCGTCTCTCCGAGCCCGGTCACGATCCGTTCCACCAAGGCGGCCGCGGGGAGCCGCACGGGCACGTCCGCGCCGAGCCACCGTCGCAGGAGTTCCGTCTCCGGAGCGTGTGTGGTGGCGACCACCAGGCCCGGGGCACCGACGACCCGGAGGTGTGCCGCCAGCACGTCCCGCACGGTGGCGGCCGCGATGTCCTCTCGTGGCGTCACGGGTGGCTCACCTTTGCGAGAGGATGCGTTCCAGGGTGTGCAGGGTCACCGCCGGATCTTCGTCCCGCAGGTGCGAGAAGGGTTGGCGGGCGCGGGCCACCGCCGCTCGGTGCAAACGCACGCTCGTGGTGTCGGGTTCACCCTCCTTCGCCCGGGCGAGGATTTCTCCATCCGGTCCGACCACCATCGAGCCTCCCGCGAAGGTGATTCCGCCCTCGATCCCCACGCGGTTGCAGAGGACCACGTGGATACCGTGGATGAGTGCGGTAGCCCGCGCGATGATCTCCCACGCCGACGTGGAGGCGAACCGTCGTTCCACGTCTCCCGTGTCGGGCGGGAGCCCACGCCCCGGGGCCGCGGCCTGCACGATGAGGACGTCCATCCCCTGGATCGCGTGGAGATACGACAGGGACGGATGCCAGAAGTCCTCGCACACGAGAAGGCCGGCACTCCACCCTTCCGCGATGGTGAAGGGGCGTGGAGAGCGTCGTCCGGGCGCGAAGAGGCGTCCTTCGTCGAAGGTACCGTAGGTGGGGAGGTAGCGCTTTCTCTGGACCGCCAGAATGGTTCCTTCGCGAACGGCCACAGTGCTGTTGTACGTGAGGTGGTCTTCGCCCCGCTCGACCATCCCCACCACGGCGACCGCGTGCCCCCTTCCCAGGTCGAGGGGAAAGGGGAGCCCCGCTTCGAGGGTCATCCCCAGTTCCCTGGCCCGGTGTCCCATGGCATATCCCGTCAGGGAGAGCTCGGGGAACACCACCACGTCCGCTGCGGGATGTTCGGCGAGCATGGCCGCGGCGTTGATTCGATTGGCTTCCCGGTCGCCGAGCGCCGGGGCGGTCTGCGCGACCACGACATCGAGATGGGCGCGTGGGGGCATCACGGAATCTCCCGGGGTCGAGCGCGGTGTTTCACCGCCTCGCGTTCCGCCCTCCGTTCGTCGCCCCGCGCCAGGGCGGCCTCGACACCGGGGGCCAATTCCCCTGCCCGGCGCAGGACCTTTCCGGTCAGGAAGGGTCCCGCGAGCTCCGACATCACCACACCCAGGACGATCACGGCGAAGAGGGTGGTCTCGGCGTCCACCCCCGCCACGGTGAGATCCGAGTACATGAGCACCCCGGACACCGCCATGGCCAGCGGGATCCCGCCCTGGGGGATCAGCCCGAGCCCAAGCCGGCGGGGCACCGGAAACTCGAGTCGCACCAGGTCGACGAGGACCGCCGTGGCGGCCACCTTCGCGAGACCCCGCAGAACGGTGTACAGGACGGCGAGGGGGAAGACCCACGCCGTGGGAAAGGAGAGGAGTGCGCCGGCCAGGAGGAGGAAGATCAGATAGACGGGCTTCTCCCAGCGCTGGAGGATCCGGTGGATGCGTTGCCGGTCCGGCGCCATGTTGGCCACCACGGCCCCCATGACCATGGACACGAAGAGGGGGGAGAGCCCCAACTGCAACGCCGCGCCGGCGGAAAAGGCACACATACCGAGGAGGTACAGGACCAACTCCTCTCCGCGCGCGCGCCCCCGATTGAGCCACACGAAGACGATGCCCAGGACCGCTCCGAGTCCCAGCGCCACGCCCACCACCGAGATCTGGGGCACCGCCTCGCCCCCCACGGCCATGGCCTCGGGGCGGAACAGCGCGTAGGCCACCTGGAGGAAGAAGATCCCGATCCCCGCGTCCAACGAGCTCACGAAGAAGAGGAGGTCCCTCACCTTCCCACGCGCGATGAAGTTGGAGGATACCATGGCGATTCCCGCCGGCGTGGTGATGGCCGCGATCGCCGCCGCGCTCACCAGAAGAAGGAGGGACACCCGGTCGGAAAAGCCCAGGAAGGCGAGTACCCCCGCTCCGGCGGCGAGGAAGATCACGAAGGTGGTGACGGCTTGCCCCGCTCCGAGGACGTGGTGGCGAAGAGGGAAGTGCTTCAGGCTCTCGCGGTCGAGTTGGAGGCCGAAATGGAACCCCACCCATCCCAGCCCCGTGGCGAGGAGTGGGAAGAGCTGGTGCGTGGCATCGGACGACAGGAGCCCCAGGCCGCCGGGGCCCAGCGCAAACCCCACGAAGAGGAAGTGGGTACCCGTCCGGAAGATGAGGCGTGGCCCTTGCGGTACCCGGTCGGTGGAGAAGGAGAGACGGGCACCGACGAGCGCGAGTGAAATGAGGACGAGAGAGGCGAGTAGTGGGTCCATGACGGGGTGGGCTCTCGATCCGTCGGGGCTAGAGAGGACTCTGTGCGGTTCCCAACTCCGGAGCGAGGCCCCTGACCTGATCCACGGGCAGCGTGAAGGCGATGCCCGTGGCCGGCGCGTCGAGGTTGCCACACACGTCCTGGAGGAGCGCCAGGGCGGGCTCCACCCGATCGTCGGGAATCACGCTGAAGATCGTGCGATTCTGTGGTCGTGATCCACTGATCAGGGTCTGGAGTCCCGCGAAGATCGGAATGTCCGTGGACAGGAGACGTCCCATTCCCTCGCTGTTGATGATGGTGGCGCCCGTGATCCCCAGCTCGAGGAATCCCGAGAGAATCTCGTCGAGCTTTTCGGGTTCGTTGATGACGGCCACCAGCATGCGCATGGGTATCTTCTCCTCACACGTGCCGGGCGTCGATCTCGTGGATCGTCTTCAGGACCGTCGGGACGTCGGGGGCCTCGTGCAATTCGTCGATGAACCCGTGTTCGCGGCCGAGGCGGCAGATGCGCGCGAGCAACTTGACGTGCTCGCGCTCCCGGCCCGGCGGTGTGAGGAGGATGAAGAACACGAGCACCGGATCCATCTCGGGAGTCCCGAAGCGGATGGGCCGGTCCGCCGCCATGGCCACGCCGATCACCGGATCGGAGAGCCCCGGCACCGTGGCGTGGGGGATGGCGAGCCCTTGTCCCATCACGGTGGGGTGCAGCACTTCCCGCTCCAGGAGCTTTTCCTGGATGTCGTGAGACGGACCGATGCCGGCCTCTTCGGCCCGCCGGGCCACCTCGTGGATGATCCCCTCCGGCTCGTCCGATTCGAGGCGGAGCACCACGAAGTCCGGCCGAAGGAAGTCTTTGATGCGCATGATCCTTCCGGGGGCGGTGGGAAAGGCGGACGTAGCGGCTCCACGCCCGCGATCTTAGACAGGGCCGCGGCGGGGGTCAACCCGTGCGCCGTGCCGGCACGCTTCCTGCGCCTGCTCCACACGAGACGGGCGCGAGAGCATACGGCGAGAGCCACTGAAGGTAGCGGTTGCTGTCGTGCCTCCGTCCGGAATATGTTCGGGCCGGTCTTGGACCATGTGACGTCGCTTCTTCGAGTCGGGGATTGATGGGTACGTTTCGAGTTGAGGGTGGGCATCGGCTGAAGGGACGCATCCGGCCTGCGGGGAACAAGAACTCGGCGTTGCCGTGCCTGGCCGCCACCGTGCTCGCCTCGGAACCGGTCACCTTGGAGAACGTCCCCAGAATCCGGGACGTGGAGACCTTCCTGGAGATCGTGGCCTCCCTGGGCGCCGGGGTTTCCTGGGTGGGCGCCAACGAGGTGACCGTCGATCCGCGTGGGATCCAGGCGGACGCCGTGGACCGGGAGATGGCGGCGCGGATCCGCGCGTCTCTCCTCCTGGCGGGTCCCCTCCTGGCGCGTTTCGGACACGTCGTGCTCCCTCCTCCCGGAGGGGACGTGATCGGGCGGCGGCGCATGGACACGCACTTCCTCGCCTTCGAGGCCCTGGGCGCCACCGTCAGCCTGGATCGCGACTTCACCATCACCGCGGTAGCCCTCGAAGGGGCGGATATGTTCCTGGACGAGCCCTCCGTGACGGGAACGGAGAACGCCGTCATGGCCGCGGTCCGCGCCCGCGGCACCACCCGGATCCGGAACTCCGCGTCCGAGCCCCACGTTCAGGACCTTTGCCACCTCCTCAACGCCATGGGGGCTCGCGTCCGCGGGATCGGCACCCACGTGCTGGAGATCGAGGGCGTGGACGAGCTGCACGGAGCGCGATTCAGGATCGGATCCGATCACATCGAGACGGGATCGTTCATCGGGCTCGCGGCGGTGACCGGAAGCGAGATCACGATCGAGGGCGCTCCCCTGGAGCACCTCGACTCCACGCTCGTGGGCTTCCGGAGGCTGGGCGTCGAGTGCTCGGTCGTGGGGGAAGACCTGGTCGTCCACGGGGAGGGCGAGCACGGGATCCGTCAGGATGCCTTCGGGCATGTTCCGAAGGTGGACGACGGCCCCTGGCCGGCCTTTCCCGCGGACCTCACGTCCATCGCGTTGGTCACCGCGACGCAGTGCAGGGGAACCGTCCTCATCCACGAGAAGATGTTCGAATCCCGGATGTTCTTCACCGACAAGTTGGTGGGGATGGGGGCGTCGATCATTCTCTGTGATCCCCATCGCGCGGTGGTGGTGGGACCGGCTCCCCTCACCGGCCAGGTGGTCGAGAGTCCCGACATCCGAGCGGGAATGGCTCTCCTGATCGCGGCGCTGGGCGCCGAGGGAACGAGCAGGATCAGGAACGTGCGCCAGATCGAGAGGGGGTACGAGCGCATCGACGAGCGGTTGCGTGCGCTGGGTGCGCGGATCGAGCGGGAGGAGCCCTGAATCTTCCCGCGCCGTCATGCGTAGGATGCAGAAGGAAACGCGGAAGCCCGCTCAAGACGAGGATGGAATGATCATGGCCGGTGAGTCCAGGAGTGCGAGGGAGAAGGTGTCCGACGGAATTCGTCAGGGTATCGGGGTGCTGTCGGCCTTCAAGGATGCCCTCGAGGAGACCATCAACGAGGCGCGGGAGCGCGGGGACCTCTCCACGGATCGGGCCAAGGAAGTCATGAAGGACGCGCTCGGGAAGGCCCAGGACGCCGCGGAGGGTGCGAGGGAGCGCCTCGATTTCGTGGCCCGTAGGGAGTTCGAGGCACTCCAGGCTGCCGTCGAGGACCTCGCGCGCCGGGTGGGTGCGCTGGAGGGTGAATCCGCGGAGGATTCCGACGACGACTCCTGACGGGATCGGGCAATCCGTGGGTCGTTCTTCGTTCGATCGGGGTGCGACCGGCAGGGCTCCGGAGGGGGCGGGTTGAGGCAAGTATAGTGATCGTCTATATTTGGTGACCGGCTGAGCCGCCGCAGTCCGCGGTTCAATGCGAAGTGGGGGAGCTGGCGGCCCCCGCTTTTTTATTCGGTGTGATCGAGGTTGGGGGAGCCGGCCCGGTGGGCGTCGGGCTCCTTTTTTTGACAGAGGAGATCTGGCGCGGTGCATCCCGATCCGGCGATCGACAAGGAGTTGGAGAGGCGAGTCGAGGAACTGGGCTTCGAGGTGGTGGAGATCCGGTGGGCCGGCAGCAAGAGGAGGCCGATGTTGCAGTTGCGCATCGACCGGCTCGATGCCGAACCGAACGCCGGGGTCACCATCGACGAGTGCGCGGCGGTGAGCCGGGGTCTGGAGGAGTGGTTGGACGGGTACGCGGGACTCCCCGAGCGCTACGTGCTCGAGGTGTCGTCTCCGGGCGTCGATCGTCCGCTTGGGCGCCTCCGGGACTACGAGAGGTTCTCGGGTCGGAAGGTCGCCGTTAAGGGTCGCGGGACGCTGGCAGGAAGGGCCAGGAGGTTGGAAGGAGAGCTCCTGGGTCCGGTTCTGGACGAGGAAGACGGGGAATTTCGGGCGATTCGCCTGCGGCTCCCCGGCGGTGACGAGGTGGAGATCCCGCGAGAGGAAATCGCTGGAGCCAACCTCGTCTTCACGTGGAAGTGAGAGGGATACGATGGCCAATGCCGCCCAGATTGTGGCCGCTTTCAGAGATGTCGCGGCCACCAAGAGCCTGACACCCGAGGACATGAACGACCTCGTCAAGGACGGGATCCTCGCCGGGCTGGCCCGGATCTATGGACCCAACGTCCAGGCCGAGATCGATATCGACGAGGACAGCGGTGAGTTCGACATCGTGGTCCTCCGTCGCGTCGTGAGCGAAGTGGAAGACCCTTCGTCGGAAATCTCCCTCGAGGAGGCGCGCTGGGACGACTCCACCTTCGAGGTCGGTGACGTCATGGAGATCCCCGTGGCGTTCGCGGAGTTCGGGCGCAACGCCGTCATGGCCGTGAAGCAACGCATCCTTCAGCGCATCCGCGAGGGCGAGCGCGAGCGGATCCGCGACGAGTTCACCGGCCAGGTCGGAGAACTCCTCTCCGGTGAGGTGCAGCAGAGCGAGCGCGGAAAGCTCGTCGTCATGCTGAACCGTTCCAAGGACGCGGACGCCATCATCCCATGGAAGGAACAGAACCCCCGCGAGCGTTTTCGGCAGGGGGATCCCATCCGGGCGGTGTTGAAGAAGGTGGAGGAGTCTCCCAAGGGCCCCCGCTTGATCCTGTCGCGGGCCGATCCTCTTTTCGTGGAAGCTCTGTTCCACCTCGAGGTTCCCGAGATCCATCAGGGGATCGTCGAGATCCGCGAGAGCGCCCGGGAAGTGGGGGGGCGGACGAAGATCGCCGTATCCAGCCGGGACGAGTCCATCGATCCGGTGGGCGCGTGCGTCGGCCTCAAGGGATCCCGCGTGCAGGCCGTGGTCTCCGAATTGGGCGGAGAGCGCATCGATATCGTGCCATGGCACCCCGATCCTGAGGTCTTCGCCCGTCGGGCGCTCGCGCCGGCGAGGGTGGCGAAGGTGGTCAGCGATCCCGCTCGCAACGTCATCACGGCCATCGTGGACGAAGACCAGCTCTCTCTCGCGATCGGAAGGAATGGTCAGAACGTCCGGCTGGCGTCGCAGCTCATCGGATGGCAGATCGATCTGTACGGTTCACGGGAGTGGTTGGAGCGTGGAGCGGAACTCTCGCTCTTCCGCGGCGGCGAGGATCAATACGAGACCTCGGACTTCCCGTTGGACGAGTTGGAACTGCCCGAAACCACTCTGGCGGCCCTTTCTGCGGCCGGATATGATACGTTTCTTCAGATCATCGATCTGGAACGGGGCGACTTCCTCAAGATTCCGGACATCGACGAAGCGGCGGCGGACCGGCTCCTCCAGGTGATCGACGAGCTCACCGTGGTGGAGGGCGAGGCCGTCGTGGACGGTGAGACCGTCGCGGAGGACGGGCCGGCCACGCTGGATTTCCAGGGTGAACCGCCCTCGTTCGTATCGGATGTCGACGAGGACGGGGAGGACGCCGGAGAACCCGGATCAGAGGCAGGGGGCGAGGATGACGGGGAGGACGAGGACTGACGTCTTCGGGCTTCTCGGCCTGGCCCAGCGGGCTGGTGCCCTGGTGGCCGGAACGGACGCGGTACGACGCGCCGTTCAGGAGAACAGGGCGCTATTGGTGTTGTTTGCCGGAGACGCCTCCGGCGCGCAGTTGGAAAAGATCGAAGGCGTTTTGAAACATCGGTCGATCCCCCGGGCCACCCTGGGGGATCGTGCCATGTTGGGAACCGCTATCGGGCGGAGTTCGGTGTCCGCGGTGGCGCTGACTTCCGCGGGCCTTGCCCGGCAGGTGCAGGACAGGCTGGAGTCGGCGTCGGTGGATGCCGGCCAACGAATTTCGGAGGATTGACGACAGGATGCAGGTCATCGAGCTAGCCCAGGATCTGGGTGTCGACACCACAACGCTGATCCGACTCCTCAGGGAGATGGGAATTCCCGTCCCCGATGAGGGTTCGGCCATCACGGAAGGGCAGGTAGCCACCGTGTTGGCTCGGGTCGAGCGTGAGCGCCGTGCCGGTCACAAAGATCCTGCCGAGGCCATTCGCGCGGCCCTGAAGGACGCGCGTCCTGCCGACGGCCGGCGCCGGCGCCGGAGGAAGGCGTCCGATGTCGCCGCCGAGTCCGAGATGGAGGACGAGGCCCTTGCCGAGGTGGAGGTCGAGGCGGCCGAAGAGGAAGCCATCGAGTCCGTCCCGTCCGTCGAGGTCGTGGCCGAGGCGGTGGACGAGGTGGTGGCCGAAGCCGAGTTCGAAGAATACGAGGAGGAGGAGGAGGCACCGCCGGAGGCCGAGCTCGCCGCCGATGAGGTGGACGAGGAAGAGGCCGCCCCCGTGAAGGCCGCGGAGGCCGTGGTAGAGGTGGACGAAGAGGTCGAGGAAGAGGTCGAGGCGGCGGCAATGGAAGAGGCGCCTCCGGCGGCATCCGGAACACCCGGGGCAGCGAGACCCCAGTCGGTGCGGCGGGGTGCGCCCGGGGCTCCCGTACGGGTCGTGCGCAAGCCGGCGGCCCCACCTCCCCCGGCCGCGAGCGCCGGACCCGGCGGCACCGTCCGCATCCAGGCCGAGGGGTACACGGCCGATGGCCGCAGGAAGCAGAAGAAGAAGGGAAAGAAGAAGGGGCGGGTGGATCAGGACGCGGTCCAGGAGAACATCCAGCGGGTGATGGCGGAGTTGAAGGGCACCGGCGGCAAGAAGCGTCGTCGCAAGGGCCAACGCCTGACCATGGAGGAGCAGGAGGCGCAGGAGGCGCACGTGCGGCAGGAGCAGGAGCGCGAGCGCCGCACCGTGCGGGTCAACGAGTTCCTGACCGTGGCCGAGCTGGCCGAGCTCATGGACGTATCGTCCACCGAGATCATCGGATCCGCGTTCAAGAACCTCGGCTTGATGGTCACGATCAACCAGCGCCTCGACTTCGAGCAGATCGAATTGCTACTCGACGAGTTCGGCTTCACCGCCGTTCGTGAAGAGGAATACGAAGCCGAATCGGAGTTGGAGGAGGAAGTCGAAGATCCGGACAGCCTGGTGACCCGTCCGCCGGTCGTCACGGTGATGGGGCACGTGGACCACGGAAAGACCCTTCTTCTCGACCAGATCCGCAAGACCAACGTGGTGGCTGGTGAGGCCGGAGGCATCACACAGCACATCGGTGCGTACCATGTGCAGCTCGACAACGGCAAGGAGATCACGTTCCTCGATACGCCGGGGCACGCCGCCTTCACCGCCATGCGGGCTCGCGGCGCCGACGTCACGGACGTGGTGATCCTCATCGTGGCCGCCGACGACTCGGTGATGCCGCAGACCAAGGAGGCCATCTCCCACGCCCGCAACGCGGGGGTGCCCATGGTGGTCGCCATCAACAAGTGTGACCTCCCGGCCGCCGACCCCATGAAGGTCAAGCAGCAACTCCTCCAGCAGAGCGTGAACGTGGAGGACTTCGGCGGTGACGTTCTCTCCGCGGAGATCTCCGCCAAGACCGGACAGGGTGTGGACGACCTCCTCGAGAAGGTCCTCCTGCAGGCCGAGATGCTCGAGTTGAAGGCCAACCCCGACCGCGAC
>Ga0224501_10000182_pt1 | contig 59510 bp, 55 predicted proteins | sample SF_Oct11_sed_USG_4_FD_169105 | JGI IMG/M metagenome (GOLD analysis project Ga0224501, IMG submission 169105) | Sediment microbial communities from San Francisco Bay, California, United States - SF_Oct11_sed_USGS_8_1 | ecosystem: Environmental > Aquatic > Marine > Sediment | place: USA...
AGTAGATTATCAGAATTTCATGCTCGTCGTATAAATCTTCATCAGCCGGCGGATTCGGGTCATAATAGCAAAAAACCGCTGAGAATAAAATCAGAAATATTGTCGATATTATCTTCATCAATATTGGTAAAAAAAAGTAAGTTTGACACAATAACAATGATTATTTTTATGAATTCCATTTTTTTGGGTACGGAGATGATTTATAAAGGTATGCACAAATGAAGAAAAGAGCGGTTTTATTGAACCCGAGTTCAGGCAGCCAACGGGCAGAAAAAAATATAGAAAGACTAAAAAGACTCTTAAAAAAACATAATATTGAACATGACCTTTACATTTCAAAAAACGAAAAACATTTAATAACACTGACGCAAAAACTGGCCAAAGAATATAAAACAATTATATGCGCAGGCGGCGATTCGACGCTTTTAATTATGCTAAATACAATAATCCAAAAAAAACTTTCTCCCATTTTAGGATTTATCGGTCTTGGCTCTTCAGACGATATTGTCAGAGACTTCGGTCATATAAGTCTTGAAAAAGCGGTTGAGGCAATAGCTAAAAACAAAACAACGCCCATCGATATCGGCTATATCAAAGAAAAGAATAAAATCATTTCATATTTTCCGGGGCAGGCCAATATTGGTTTAGGAGTTTCGGTAAATCGTTATGTTGAAACTCTAAAAAAGAATAAAAAGTTTTTTGGAAGACTTCAGGCCCTGGCCGGCCTTACAGGAATCATTCTTGCTTACAAAAGAAAAGAAATTCCTTTGAAGCTTGAAATCAAAACAAACAACAAAATATTAAGCGCAGAATATACAATCGCCTTGTTTACTAAAATAAAATACTGGGCCTCGGGTCTTTTGATTGCGCCCTCGGCAAAATTATCAGACGGAAAACTTCAGGTTGTTCTTTTTAAGAATTGTTCTTTTTTCAGACTCTTAAGACTCGCGCTACTTGCCGCAAAAGGCAAACACATAGACGAAAAAGAAATTCAAATCATTTCGGGAGATTCTTTTACGATAAAATCTGACAGAAGTTTTTCTGTGCAGGTCGACGGAGAAATCTTAAAGACCGGCAAGAAAGAGAAGCAATTCAATACGATAACAATCGGCGTTTTAAGAAAGAAAATTAAAGTATTGAAATAAGATAAAACTTTTACGGCGCAATTTTTAAAACCGACTTTACTGTTTTATGTTTCAATAACCTTATTCTGGTACTCTTCTCTAACCAGCCTGTAAGACCTTAAAACAAGCGCGCCTGCTAAAAATAAAACGGCCGGCGCAAGGCAAAACAAAGCGCGAATAGCTAAAGCGGCCCCTGCAGTTTGTTCGACATTGGGTATAAAGCCTGAAAATTCAAGAGTAACTAATATTAAAAAAGCGGCCAAAGCCATTGCTGTTTTATTGATAAAAGTAAAAAATGAAAAATAAATTCCTTCTTTATTTTCGCCGGTTTTATGAGCGTCATAATTTATCGTATCAGCCAGCATTGAAGGATGAATAACCAGAACACATCCGCCAAAAAAACCCATAACGGCAGATAAAAGCAAGATAAATTCTACCGGCATAAACGATAAAAAAAATAACAGAAAAAATCCGACGCTTAAAATAATCTGAGAAAACACAAAGATATTTTTTTTCCCGAATTTTTTGGATATTTTAACCCACAAGGGAATAAATATCGTAGCCGAAATCATGAAAACAGCGATTATGTAATTGCCTGTTTCTTTATTTTTTAAAACATACTGAGCGTAATAAAGGCTTGAGCCCATAATAAAAACGGCGGCGCTTTGGGTAAAAAACCCTGTTAGCAAAACGATTTTCGCGTGTACATTCTTAAACACCGATTTAAATTCCCCCATGAAATTTGATTTTACTTTATTTTTGACGGTCTCGCCCCCTTTTAATGAATAAACCATGAAAACCGGCAAGAAAATAGCGGCTGCCGCAATAACGCTCATAATATAGACCGCGTCTTTTTTTGTATCAAGGCTTGAAGTTAAAAAAATCATAACGGCAACGCCTAAAAAATTGCCCATATTTTCAAAAACAGCGCGCCACCCGAAGATTTTACTGTGCTCATTAAAATCTTCAGAAAGCTCGGCGCCTAAAGAATAATGGGGAATGTATAAAGCGGTTATCGCCGTAAAAAAAACCAAAACAGAAACAGCCATCCAGAATATCTTGCCTCTTTCAGATAAAAACTCAGGCGATTGCCACATCATCACAAAAAAGACGGCTATAGGCAATGAAGAAAATAAAATCCAGACTTTTCGGCGCCCGAGGCGGCTTTGCGTATGATCGCTTAAATAACCGCATAGCGGATCGTTTATCGCGTCCCAGAATCTCGAAACCAGAAAAATAACTCCCATTGCCCCGGGCGAGATTTGCAGTATATCGGTTGAATATTTCATCAGATAATTTGCGGTAAGAAAACTCATCAGGCCTCCCGTTATAATCGGCAAACTGTAAATCATCGTTTGCCCCGTAGATATTCTGTTTTGCATACTGTTTGAGATGAAGAACAATAAATTTCAGCGACGTCAACAGTTTAAAAATAAATAGACAAAATCATATAAGAACCAAGCTTGACTCATTATTTAATGAGATAAAGCCTCTAAATTAATATGAAAACAATCTTTAAATGGTTTAGTATATTCGTCGGCGTTTTTCTGCTGATTATTTTAAGCGCCCTTGGCTACGCATACTGGAAATATCCTCCCGAAAAGTGGAAAGAAATTGCATTAAGCGTTCTTGAAGAAAAACTGAATTCTGACGTAGAAATTGAATCTATTTCATATTCTTTTGACGGAAGTCTGTTAATTGAAAATTTAATTATTTACGACAGAGTTCCCCAAAAAGATGAAAACAAATCAAAAAACGATTATCTTATAAAAACAGAAAAAATAAAAATTTTTATTAACCCTCTTGGGCTTCCCGACAAAAAACTACAGATAATTTCTGTGGTTTTTGATAAGACCGACTTAAACATATTAAGCGATAAAAAAGACGCCAAAAAACTGAATATTGAAAGAATACCGTTTATTAAAAATTTAATAAACGAGAAACCTTCTGAAAACCTCGTTTCTACCAAGCAAGAGAAAGAAAGCGATATTGAAAAAAAAACAAAAGAATTCTTGACTCTTGAAGAGATTTCAATCGATTCAATATCGCTGAAAGATTTTTCGTTAAACTGGCAGGCTTCTCATTATTACCCCTATAAAGGGAAATATACGTTAAATACAGATATTGATATAGACGAATCTTTTTTTGAAACTGACAGCAGATTAAACCTTCCCGATGAAAATGAAGAAGTCTCTGTAAAAGCGAAGTTAGAGTTCGCAAAAGAAAAAGATATGGTTCAATATTTTCAAAATCTTATCGAAAAAATAATTAAACTTGATTTCCCCAGGGGTTCGTGTTCCCTATCGCTTCAAAACTTTTCGCCTAAGTACTTAAGGCCCTTTGATTTATATCTTCCCTTGTCTTTTATAAAAGGCGACGCAGATATCGTTTTTTTAGGAAACAATAAAAAAGGCCTAAACGCGCTGCAAGTTCAAACAAATAAGATTGAAACGATTTTAATAAACGAGAGGCTGCCAAAAAAACCAATCTATATTTCGGGAAAATATCTGGTTGAAATCGCAAAAGAAAATGTTGAAAGCAAAAACTTTTCTTTTTCTTACGACGAGAAGAATTCTTTTGAAGGCAAAAACTTAGAAATTAAAAACGGAAATATAAACGTTATTGAGGGGCAAATAAAATCAGAACTTCTCTTTATAAAAGAAATTCTTAATCTTTCCTATGATTTAGACGGCACAGTCAAAGCCGATATATTTTACGATAAAAATCTGAAATTACCCGAAATTAACGCTTCTTTTGAATCGGTTGATTTCTCTATGAATCAAATGAATATACTTGAAGATTCAGCTTTTGATTTTCAATTTAAAGATCAAAAAGGGAAAATTCCAAAATCTTCTGTCACAATGTTAAACCAGACGGTAGATTTCTCTGCAGATTCCAAAATAAGCGATAGCGGCGAAATAAATTTATTTTTTAACATAAAGGCCGAAGAGCTTGATTTAGTAAAAGTTTTGCAAAAAGAAAAAATTGCCTTTTCATGGCCGTCTTCAACCCTATACGCGCAAAACGACAATGCCCCTAAAACCTCGACATTAAATAAATTCAATATTGAGGGCCAGGTTGAATTTAATAAGGTTAAGCATGAAAATATCTTTGCCCAAAACTTTAAAACTGACGTAATTTTTTCAAATAATATATTAATGTTAAATCAAATGCAGTTTTTATTGGCCGAGGGCCCCGTAAAGGGAGCCTATTCTCTAAAAATAGATAATATGCTTCATGATTATAAATTAAATATAAAAGAAATTAAAATGCATAACCTGTTAAAAATGTTTGATACCGAGGGAGAAATCTTTTCAAAAGTCAGCGGTAACTTTGAAGGTCAAATGAAAGGGTTATCGGTCAAAGAACTCAAAAATTCAATAATCAGCAATATTAGTTTATTCTCAACAAGGGGAAAGGTATCAAATATGTTTTTTCAAAAAGGCTTTATCAACGGAGTTTTGGGCACTTTAGAAGATAAAATAAGAGTTATGGAATTTGATTCTTTTGAGATTGAAATTTCTTCAAAAGAAGGAGAAATTTTTGTTAGAAAAGCAAAGATTGACTCGTATCAATATAAAGTAATGATATTAGGAAAAACCGACTGGAACCTGACCGGGCAAATGCAGGCAGTGTTCAAATTTACCGATACCTTTATTCAAGACGTAGCAAATCCGTTTGCTTTGGGTATCATTGATACAAAAACAGGAAACTGGTACAATCTTCCGTTTTCCTGCGAGGGCAATATGGCTCAGGCTTCATGCTGGAGACCAGATTGGTGATTTTTTATGAGCGGTTTTTAGTTTTTTTTTATTGACACAAAAAATAAATTGATAAACATGCTACAAATGCTTATATTGAGGAGAGTTTATGTCAGAAATACCGAATGTAATTAAAGAAGAAAATATAAATCAATTAAGAGAGCTTTCAGGAGGCACCGACGACCTTTTGGTAGAGCTGGTAGAGAAATTCATTGAAAACGGAAAAAGATATATATCTGATATTGAAAAGGCGTATGCTGGTTCTGATTGGGATAAAATTCGTTTTGCGGTACATACAATGAAAGGCTCGGCTTTATCTTTGGGGTTATCGCCTATGGGAGAATATTTATCTGATTTGAACCAAAAAGCGAAAGAAAATAAATTTGACGAATTTCAAACCGCTGTAACAAATCTTAATAATATGCTCAATGACGTTCAAGCTTATTTTGATTCAATTTCATAGGCCGATATCGTTATCTAAGATGTGTATTGAAAAAAGATTTCTTTGGAAGTCTTTTTTTCTATGACTGAAAAAAAGCTTTGAAGTAAATGTGTTTTCTGTTTCCCAAAATATTTGTTTCTTAGATATATTCATGGTTTCAAAAGAGCGCTTGAGAATTTTTTCCATATCAAGAAATTTTTTGCCTGGTTTACCGAAATCATATGAAAAATCTTCTTCGAATTTTTCAAAAGTATCTCTTTCTACTTCATAAGATTCTTTTGTAATAAAAGGGCCTACCAAAAAGAAAAGATCATTTCTGGAACCTTTTAAATTTCTGCGTTCAAGAACATTAATAACATTTTTAAGTATATCTTTGTGCAAACCGCGCCATCCCGCATGAATGCCTCCGCAAAATTTTTCTTTTAAACTCCAAAACAAAATAGGAATGCAATCGGCGGTACGTATAATAACCGGAAGTTCTAATTCGCTTGTATAAGCCGAATCAGCATCGCCCCAGAATATCAAAGAATCGCTTTTTACCGGCAAATGCAAAAAATCTACGCCATGCGTCTGGTTTAGAAACTTTACTTGATTTGACCGGTAATATTTTGAAATAAAGGCGTGATCATTCTTTATTAAATTATTCTTATGCGAGGAGGAAGAAGAAGAAGAAGAAGAAGAAGTATTAGAGTCAGATTTTCCCCATATATCAACAATATAAGAACATTCAAGAGCGTCAAAAGTTAAAGATTTTAATAGCTTTAAGTGATACGACATTTTTTAGATTATAGTCAGGTTTTTGGCTTCAATGCCTTTTTTAACCCTAAATACCTGAAACTTTATGCGTTTACCAACATAAACGGTTTCTTTTGAGAATTTCAACGATGAAACATGAAAAAAATGCTGTTCTCCGGTTTTATTTTCTTTTATAAAACCAAACCCTTTATCGTGAAAGAAATCTAAAATGACGCCCTCTCTATATTCTTTTTCATCAATATTATCATAAGGGAACAAAAGGTTTTTTAAATTCCCGATATCTGTATTGATAACCGCATTTTTTTTTATTTCTTCTAAAAAGGCCTTGAATGTCTTTAATTTTATTTGAAAATCTTCAAGATTTAAAGAGCTGTAAAGCCTGCCTTGCCATGCTTGAACATGAACAATGTTTCTAATCGTCGCTCTTAGCTCCTGGTATTTTAAGGTTAACTCGTTATCAATAATTTTTAATTTTTCCAGGTTTTCTATATTTTTATGAAAACTGCTTTTGAATATTTTTTCTTCAATATAATTATATTCTGGCTTTGTCTCTCCTAACGATCTATCGTTTTCTTCAGATTCAACAACAGGATCGAGTAATATAACAGCCGCTAACGCTTCGGCTATAATACCCATTGAAACTAAAAGCTGATAAAAATAAGCGTTTTCAAGCGAAAAGACGGGACGAAAAACATGATAAAGCCAAATTTGATAATCGATAAGCTGTAAAAGATAACACATATTTGACTTATAGACAGAATCTTTTAAATACGGAAAAAACTCGTCTCTGTAATATTTTACCGTATTGATTACGTCTTTCGGTATTTTTAAGTGAAATTGCCGCAGATACTTTTTTGAAAAAACTTCAAACGAAGAATTCATATTCTTTATGAATTCCCCCGGATTTTCAAAGCTGTTCTCCATTTACTTGCGGCGTTTGATTGAACCCTTATGAGAGCTTTTTATTAAAACAGAAGCTTCTTTTTTTCCTTGCCTTGTATTTATGAAAATTCTTGAGCCGGTTTTAGCGTGAGTTTTTTTAATCGAAGCCATACCGAATCCCTTATTTGTTAAGAAAGAAAAAGCCCCGCTGGTTACCTGACCGATAAGGTTATCATTTTCATCATAAACTTCAAATCCCGATCTTGGGATTCCGTCTTTTATCATATGAAAACCTCTTACTACTTTTTGAGATGATTCTTTTCTTTGTTGTAATACAGGGGCCAAGGGCATATCTTTCTCGTCAACCAGCCATCCGATACCGCCTTCATACGGCGAGGTCGTCTCGTCTATCTCATGGCCGTATAACGGATAAAACATTTCCATTCTCAAAATATCACGCGAAGCAAGGCCCGCAGGTTTAATTCCCGACTTCAAGGCGTTTTGCCATAAAGATAAACCTTTTTCAACAGAAAGAAGAATCTCAAAACCGTCTTCGCCGGTATAGCCCGTTCTTGAAATTACTTCAACTGAATTAGCCGCGCTGTTTTCAAAACACTCGTAATAAAAAATATCGGGAAGACTAATGCCTTCTTTTTTCAATAAGTCAATCGTTAGCTTTTCAGAATCGGGCCCCTGAACGGCAAGCAAAATATATTCTTGCGGTTTTTTTATTTCTACCTTACATTGCTTTTTTTCTTTTTCTTTGCGTAAAAACTCCATTACTTTTGAGCTGTTTGATGCGTTTACAATCAGCATGTATTTATTTTCGGCAAGGTAAAAGACGGTAATATCGTCTATTATTCCGCCGTTTTCGTTTAATAAGGCGTTGTATTGAACCTGATTCGGTAAAATAGACGAAATCATACGGCACGTAACGGGCTCTAAAAAATTTATAATGTCTTCTTTTGAATTCTCAGATTTAATAAAAATGGGACACATATGCGAAATATCAAAAATACCCGCATTATTTCTTACGGCCAAATACTCTTCTTTTACAGAGGTATAAAATATCGGCATTTGATATCCGGCAAATTCTGAGATTTTTGCCTTTAGTTTTTGATGTTCGTTAAATAATGGCGTTTTAAGCATATTTAGTTAATTCAATAAAATTAAAAATCTAAACAAAACTTTATTATAAATCTTGGTTTTGTTTTTGCTCTTTTGACGGCAAATCGTATAAATCATGTTTTTCCCACAACAAATACCTGGTTAAAAAATAGTACCACAATAAAGGGAAAAGCCCTATCATAAAAGAATAATCTGTTCCCCATGAGAAATATCCAACCCATAAACAAGGAGCAACGCTTGCGATAGCGCATGAAATCAGCCACCTTTGAAGTTTAGATTCTGTTTTATCGTCCATACTTTCAAGCGCAAACTTTTTCGCTATACCCCGAAGTTTAAGATTTTTTTCTTTTTTTATAATAAGAAATTGCGTTGTATTAAGATATAGCCAGTAAAAAGCCGCGGCTGAAAATAAACTAAATGATATAATGATCCACATAATATGGCGTCAAATTAAGAAACATAAATGCAATGTCACTCAATTATTGCCGATAGCAATGCGAAAATATAATTTTGTTTTGTTTTGCGTCCCACAGAGTTCTAATGCTTAACGTACATTTATAGGTTTTATAACATCTACGGTTTCTTTGTACAAATAAAGACTTCCAGTAACAAGATGAAGCGCATCTTTTTGTTCTTCTAAGAAATCGATAATTTGACTGAATTTATTTATATGAGAAAACGGAATATTCAACTTATGCTGCATATTATAAAACTCGTCTTTAGAATAAAAATTATCGCCGGCTGGCAGAAGTATTATACTGGAAATATTTAAATTCAGTTTTTCTTGAATAAGGCTGGTTAAGAAGTTCTGAAGACTTCTTTCTTTCATCATATTGATATATATTTGTATTTTTTTGTCGGGATATCTCTCTTTAAGCAGCAAACCAAGCTCAAAAGACGATACGCTATTATGAGCCGAATCAAAAATCAACAGGGGTTTTTTATTAAGAATTTCAAAAATTCCCGGCAACTCTTTTTTGATTTTATGGGGAGGTTTTGAAAAAAAATCCTGATAAATATAATCGGCGGCAAAAATGTTTTTTTCTATAAAATTTAATTTCTCAGGAATTTTTACAAACGACAATTTTGCGTTTTGTTTTTTAGCGTACCTGAATAAAACTTCAGCCGCTTCGTCTTCTTGAGGCATAGAATAAACGACTCCGTTTTTTTTTATAATGCCTGCTTTCTCTCTGGCAATTTTTTTTAGAGAATTACCCAATATATTTACGTGATCTAAGCCTATAGGGGCAATAACGCAAAAAAGCGGCTTTAAATTATTCGTAGAATCAAGCCTGCCGCCTAAACCCGTTTCAATAACGGCATAATCGACGCTCTCGTGCTTGAAAATATAAAACGCCATCGCCGTAAGCGCGTCAAAAAAACTCAATTGAAAATTAACGGTCAATGGCCTAATTTCATGCCATGCTTTTTCTAATAAATTATCAGAAACCGGAGCGTCGTTTATTAAAAAGCGTTCGTTTATCGCCATAAGATGAGGCGATAAATAAGAAGCCGTTTTGACCTTTTGTTTTTGAATTAATCTTGAAAGATATCTTACCAGACTGCCCTTTCCCGATGTGCCCGCAACATGTATTGTCTTATAGTCAAATTGCGGATTTTTAAGCTTTTTAAGAGATTCTCTTAAATGTTTCGGAGAATAGGCATTGGGCATAAATCGTCTGGATTTTTCGAAATTATTATTCTTAAAAAAATCGAGTATTTCTTTTTCAATAGAAATTGAATTTTTTTTCATTCGTCGAAGTTTAACTTTTTCTGCAATTCTATTAATTGTTTTTTATATTGAATCAGTTTTTCGGGATTATCTTTATGCTGCCGAATATTTTTTCTTATAATTTCTATTTCTGAAAGCATATCGGTATTTTCTCTTAAAGTCGGTTCGTTTGCGAGATTAAACGGATCTATGAAAAACAAATGATGTACCGACGAGCTAAACTGGTTGCTCCCCGGATCTTTCGCCTTTACGTGAAGATAATACTTTCCCGGTTTAAGATTTTTATCGATAGAAGCTATGCCGTTTTTTATATTCAACTTCATGTCAGGGTCGTCTTTTGAACGAGAGCTGATTTTGGCGTAATAATCTACCGGAGCGGGATTTGTAAACACAAACTGCAGGCGCCCGGCCGGAACCACGTTTTCTGCCACCTGATTTAAAAGCAATATAGAAGGCTCCTGAGGAAGGTACTTCCACTCTATGGGCAAATGATACAAGGCCGAAGACTGTTTAGTTTCAGGATCGCGAATTTGAAGATGAAAACCGTAAAACCCGTCTTTTAAATTTTCAAAAACCAGACGATTTTCAGAAAGCATTCTATCTTCGGCCAAAGGCTCTGATTTTTCTTTTTGGTCCAGAAGATATCGTGTTTCAAATTTTTTATTTACGGGCCTTGTTTGCCAGCTAATATGAAGTTCAGGGGTTTTTGATTGGGCATCTATTCTCCATTTGATATCGTAAATAGCGGGTTTTTCTTCGTTCCAAGCTTCTTTGTACAGATGATAAAACTCGGTTTCTAATAAAATTGTAATTTCATTGTTCATCCACATCGGATGTATTTTTTTGTTCCAGAATAATTTTTTCTCTTGCAGGCTGCCTTTTATCTTGCCGAAAGAAAAATCTATGTATTGAATACGATAAATGCTGTTTGTTTTTGAAGATGGGAGAAGAAGAAAAAAATTATTTTCATGAACAATAGGAATAATTTCGTCGGCAAATCGAATTCGATCGTCTTTAAAATCTGAAGACGATCTTAAATTTTTATCAATCCAGAATCTCCAGAGATTTCCCGTGGCGTCAATACCCGTAAGATAAAGCTTATTTTCCCAAAAAAAATAATTAGGCTTCATTATATGAGAAGGCATTTGGTATGTTTCAACTTTGTCTTTTTGGTAAATCTTCCATGTATAACTGCTCGCTGTTTTTAAAACGACATGTATTTTTTCAGTCGACGCCTCAAGAAAAACCGTCTCAACGGGAAACTCGCTGTATAATAGCTCCTGATATTCTTCGTTCTTAAATAACGAAATAACATGATTATTTTTATTTTTATAATAAAAAACGCATACAGGGTTTCCCGTTTCGTCTATTCGAACGTCGGCCTGTAAAATATCATAATCAAAAGAATAGTCGGCCTCGTAGATTAATTCTCCTTCTTTATTAAAGGCGGTAAAGTATAGCTCTTTATCTTCATAAGAAAAAGCTGTCAGCAGATCTCCTTTTTTTATGGGAAAGTGTTTTATAAACCCCGGACGCGAAGAATATGAGTACATCTCTTTTGTAACTAACTTGTCATTTTCAATCGAATATAGAAAAAGATCGCTGTCTTTAAGAGCAAAAAAACTTTTTTTCCATGAGCCCCAGTGGGCGGTAACGGGAGTTATGCCGGTTAACGGCCATGAAATAGAAAACAAGTTCTCCGTAAAAAATGCCGCGAATAATAACAAGAAATATCGCAGAATATAAAAATATCTATTAAAAATATGCACAATAGGGAAAACAATGAAATCATTTCGCTATTTCAAGTATAATTTTTTTAACTTTCACAAAACTTAAAAGGGGCCGTGTATTCATTTCTTAACTTGCTTGACGTCATATATTGACTTTTTTTATCTTATTGAATATATTAAATATGAAAATCAGGAAAATATAAAATGTCGGTAAACGAACTATACAGAGAAGTAATATTAGACCATTTTGAGAATCCGCGAAACAAGGGTAAAATATCTCCTTGCGATTTTCACGAACACGGTTCAAATCCGTTATGCGGCGATTCGATAGAGCTTTATTTGAACATGAAAGACGACAAAGTCGCAGAAATCAAGTATGAAGGCAACGGCTGCTCTATCAGCCAGGCTTCGATTTCTATGATGACAGAAATCGTCGCTGGCAAAGATATTGCCGAAATTAAAAATATACTTAATTTATTTAAGGGCATGATGCTTGAAGATAAAGAAAATCCGTTTGAAAACGATTATGACCTTGAAGACTTAGGAGCTCTTGAAGGCGTAAAACAATATCCCGTAAGAATAAAATGCGCGCTTTTAGGGTGGAACACTTTACAGGAGATTTTAAAAAAAATTACTGAAAAATAATCGACTTTTCTTCGTTAATATAAATAAGCATGAAAATAAAATTTTGGGGCGTTCGTGGTTCAATAGCTTCGCCCATTAACGGAAAGATGGTAGAGCAAAAAATAAGAGAAGTCTTAAAACTTGCTTCTCCTGCGGATATATTATCTCCCGAATCGATAGACCGTTTTCTTCAGACTTTGCCCTATTCTCTTAAAGGAACCTATGGCGGCAATACAACGTGCATAGAGCTTATAACAGAAGAAGATCAAACGATAATCATAGACGCCGGCACGGGACTTAGACAGCTGGGCAAATCTCTGGTAGATAACGGAAAGATGACCGGTAAAGGAGAAATTTCAATATTCTTGAGCCACTCTCACTGGGATCACATACAAGGATTAATGTTTTTTTTACCGATTTATTTTAAGGGAAATAAAATAAAATTTTATTCATCGGTTGAAAATTTAGAGGAACGTTTGAGGTACCAGCAGATAAAAACTCATTTTCCCCTTACTTTAGACGAAATGGCCGCCGATAAGATATTTAATCATTTTCCAGAGGGAGTAACTGAAGAGTTATACGGTCTTGAATTTACCAGCAAAGCCGTAAGGCATCCCGGCGGGTGCTTTTCTTATAAATTCACGCAGCCCGACGGAAAGTCTTTTGTTTTTTGTTCAGACGCCGAGTTCAGCATAGAAACAATGGATAATATTGAAGCTTATATTGAATATTTTAGAAACGCCGATGTTCTTGTTTTTGATACGCAATATACGTTTGAAGAATCTCTTCAAAAAATCGACTGGGGGCATTCTTCGGCCGCAATCGCCACCGATATCGCGATAAAAAGCAACGTAAAAAAACTTATATTATTTCATCATGAGCCTTTTTACGACGATGCAAAAATGGATCTTGTTACCATAAACGCGTTCAAATACAAAGACATGACGGCGCCCTCGCATTTTTTAAAAATTGAAACCGCCTATGAAGGCATGGAAATAGACATTTAGTATGTCGCAGTCAAATGAATAAGAAAATACATTCTTATCATTTTTTTTTATACTTATGAGTTTCTTTTTATTCTCACGCGCTTCTTATTTTATCAGGCGCTGCATGACCATTTTTTTCGCCTTAATCTTAGCTTTCATAAGCGCTGTGCCGGGTTCATTAATCGCAAACCCTACAGGATGGCACAACCCGATAAAAATAGCCGACAATACAAATTACTACTCTGTTTTTAAAAACGAGAATCTTGAAAATATCTACGCGGTTACCGAACACCTGAAAGGTAAATTTAACGAAAAAAATCCGTCTAGCCTTGAAATAAAATTACATCTTTACAACGGCCAAAATAAGGTTTTTTCAGAAATCATTCAAACGATAAAACTTGAAGCGGCGCCCGTGCTGTTTCCCCTTTATCCGGCGATTGCGGCTTCAAAAAACGGAATTCTCGTTGCATGGCAAGAAACAAATTATAAGATTGGCGGTACCGTAATTAAATATATTTTCAAACCAGCGGGGGCGTCTAAATTTAATTCGCCTACTATAATTAAATCAAAAAACGGCAACACTGCCATTTTGCCGTATCTACTCATAGACGATAAAGAGCGGTTCCATTTATTTTATCAGCAAGAATTAGAGGCGACGCATTTTACTTTAATGCATGCGGTAAGTTCAGACGCAAACTTCTCAGAAGGCATACCCATCGTCTCTGACGTTAATTACATAGGCAGGGGGATTTTTTTCCCTTCGGTCGCGATTGAAAACGAAGATTTTTATTTATTTTATCAAAACAGACTTCAAAAATCGGTTAAAGACGATATATTTCTGATTTTTTCTTCAGATTATGCAGAAAGTTTTGACGAACCTGAAAAACTTACAGATAACAATTATAACGATTTTTCTCCCTCGGCTTTACTTATAGACGACAAGCTTGAATGGGTATGGCAGGCAAATCCCGAAAAAAGCTGGAGCATTTTTTACGGTCAAAAAGAAGGCGGCAAAAAAAAAATTTCAAATACAAACGCCAACTGTTACCTGCCCCAGATAGCTTATCTTAACGAAGCGGGAAGAGTAATCGTCTGGCATGATTTTCGCGAATCTCCGGCGCAGATTTACGGAATTTTTATCAATAAGAAAGACAATGAAGCTATCGGTAACGAACATAAAATAACCTTAGAAAAATCAGGAGCCTCTGAGCCAAGGCTTCATCAATGGCAACATAGCATATATCTTTTTTATTTAAGCGATAACGCTCTTTTTTCAAAAAAAGCCGATACAAAAGCTCATTTATTAAGCGTCTCTTCGTCGACGCATCCAACCGATACGCCGGTTAACAATACAAAAGCGCTATTTAATTGGAATGTTCTTGACGAGCCCTCAGGCGTCGACAGATACGCATATATTCTCGATAAAACTCCCGATACAGTTCCCGTAATTTATAACCTTGAAAGCCAGAATAACCGCCTGACTTTAGATAAACTTACAGGCGGAAGGCATTATCTTCACATCAAATACCGCGATAACGCCGGAAACGAATCAAAAACGGCGCATTATCCCATTATTATAGATTTAACTCCGCCAAGCGCCCCTGTTATTGAATCGCCATCTCATCCTGAAAATACGGGAAGCGATAAAACCGGCGTTTTATTAAAATTTGAATCTCAAGACGACGACCGAATAAAACGATATCGCTACGCGTTTTCAAAGAACAGAGCCGCAAAACCCAAAAAAACGACCCTTAAAAATGAAATTATTATCGATAACGTAAAACCTGATAATTATTTTTTTGTCGTTCAAGCCGAAGATTTCTCGGGAAATTTTTCAGAGATATCGGCTTATGAGGTAATAGTAACATCGGCCTCTCAAAAAGATTATTTTTTAATAAACAATATTTCATCAGGTCAATTAACGGGGAATAATTTAAAAATCACTGTAATTCCCAGGAAAAAGAAACTTCCGCAAATCGCCTATTTATCAATTGATTCAAAATCAAAAGACCCTTACCAGACAGGCGAAAAACTGGAGTTTCAAAAATCTAACGAGGGATATTCTTTTTCATATGATATTTCAAAATTTAAAGAAGGTCTTTTTGTCGCGTCTTTAGGAATCGAATTTTCTGACAGTACGCAAAGCGAAACTCATGAGTTCTTTTTCGAAAGAATTAAAGACATAAAGAAACCTAAAAAAATGCTGGTAATTAAAGACGGTAAAAGATATGCCGCAAAGCCGTCCCCGAAAAAAAGAGGAAGCTTTGTTCCCGAAATTGAAATTGAAAAAATGGGCAACCTTATAGAAATAAATTTTCTAATAGGAGATTATTATAAAGACATCTTAAACGGATACATCTGGCACCTGACAAAAAAACCAGAAATTCCTTCGGGAGAAATCAACTCGGCAGGAGGTCCTGAATATATTTATAACCTGGAACCCGGAACATATTATCTCGCCGTCAAGCCGGTTTTTTCAAAAAACCTTCAAAAGGAAGATATCTATGCATACACCGCCATTATAATTGAGCCTTTTTTAAGCCGAAAAACAGTCATTATATTAGCGCCAATCGCCTTGTTTCTATTTATTCTTGGCTTAATTTCATATCTAAAAAAAGATCTTATGCGATTTCTTATATCGCGGTTTACAAAGAAATACATTTCTTATTAAATCATTAAGACAATCTCATATTCCACACAAATGCTTACGCAAAATCTATTTATGGCAAGACAATATTTCTTGACAACTTAAACGCGATATTGTTTAATTCATTAAGAAGTGTTTAAATAAAAATGATTTTAAATTTTTTTAGAAAATCAAAAAAACTAAAAGGTTTCAAACTTAAAGGGTTGCCATGTTATGAAATCATGTCTTCTATTGTTCAAGAGGGTAAAAAAGTGCCCTTAATAACTTTTGAAAAAGTTTATTATACCGATAACATCACAAAAAAATCTTTAAAGAATATCACTTTCAGCATAAATCCGGGCGAAAGCGTGGTCTTTATAGGTCCCGAAAACAGCGGTAAAGAACTGATTCTAGATTTAATTATAGCAAAGACATATTCAGATAAAGGCGATGTCTTTCTTTTTGACAGAGCGCTGGCCCTGGAATCGGAAGAGTTTATAGAAAAAATGCGTTCGTGTATCGGCGTTGTTTCGCATAGTTTTGGCTTAATAAATAATCTTAGCGCAAAAGAAAATATACTGCTGCCTTTAAGGTACCATACAATTTTAAATGAAAAAGGACTTCAGTCTATTGCCTCTAGATATTTAAAAAAATTTCATTTATTAGATAAAGAAAATCTTAGACCTCAATTGCTTAATTACAGCGAAAAGTTCAAAACGGCATTTATAAGAGCCGTTATCTCAAAACCGCAAATTGTTTTAATTGAAGACGCAATAGACGGTCAATGTCCCATCTCATCGGCTAGTATTATAAATCATATTAAAGACGAAAAGGAAAACTTCGGCACTTCTTTTTTAATATCGGCTTATAATCCCTCTTTATTTTACGGTTTAAATGCGCGCTTTATTTTAATCTATGACGGCAGAATTCTCTTTGACGGTTCTGAAGACGATTTTAAAAGAAGCCAAAACGCTTATGTAAAACAATATTTGTATCATCCTCTTAAAGGACCCATGAACCATTACAATCTGGAGGCAGCTACATGAAAATGCAAAAAGACGATGTCTTTACCGGTATCTTTGTAATTATAGGATCGGCCCTGGCCCTGGGAACCCTTCTTTTAATGCTAGGCTATGATTTAATGGAAAAAAAGACCGAATATATCGTACGTATGGAGAAATTAGCGGGTATAAAAAAAGGAACCCCTGTTAAAATAAAAAACTATAGCGTCGGCGAAGTTACAGAAGTCATTCCCATTTATGGTTCAGATATATATTTTAAAGCCGTGATTTCAATTGACAGCAGTATGATTTTATATCGGGGCACAAAAGTAAACATTGCTTCGCAAAATGTCATAGGCGATACAATAATACAGCTTTTTCCTTCGCATGAAGAAACTCAAAAATTAAAAAAAGGAGAAACACTTTTTGCGACAAATATAGTAAACCTTGATCAAATGGTTTCACAGCTTTCTCAATTAATTGGCAATGTAAGCCAAGTAATATCAGATTTCGGAAGTTTAGCGGGAAGCGATATAAAAATACTTTTAACCAACTTAAATATGGCCATTATAAGTATGAACAGGTTATTGACTTCATCTGAAGAAAAACTCGCTGAAATTATGTATAATTTGGCAAATACAACAAAAACATTGAATACATTTGTGGATGAAATTTCAAAAGACCCATGGAAACTTTTAGAAAAAAAAGAAGAAACCAAGGGCTCTCGCTCAGGTTCTAAATCTGGTTCTAATTCGGCGCCTGCATTGCCATAAATTAATAGACTTGATTATTTTTTAAATAAGAGCCAAAAACCCATCCCTGAAGACCTTCTTCAGAAATAATAAAATACCAGTTTGCTTTTTGATCTTTATATGTCGTTAACGCTCCCTTCTTTCTAATCAAAACATTTGACTTTTCGGATAAAGAGCCTTTTATATCAGAATCTAAAGAAGGCTTACTCCTCAGATTTAAATTATCCGCGGCAATTTGACGCATCTTATTCTTAATAAATTTATCTTCTTTAGAAAAAATTTGATTTACGCAATTTTCTTCAATATTAAGCCACAAGGTTTCTGTATCAAAGCCTTTTTCCAGAACAGACGAAATTTGCGAATCTAAACTTTTTTGCGGAAAACTATTAACGTAGTCGCATAGCAAGTTAAAAAAGTTTTTTGAATCATAAAATAAATTCATTTTCTTCATATAACTTTCTTCTATAAAAATACCGGTGCTGTCTTCTTTTTCAAGTTTTATTGAATACTTTATGCGTTTTTCAACTCCCGACGACTCGTTAATACCGTATTCGGCGGCAGAGGCGTATACTAAAAGATGTTTACTTGAAATAGAATCTTCTTTTAACGAATCTTCAATAAGACCCAATACCTTTTCATACTCTTTTTGATTTAATAAATTTTCAATTTCAAGAATAGGATTTTTTTGAACTTTAACAAAAATGAGATAGACGGCCGTTAAAAAGAATATTAACGGAAATATCACGATAAATCCGTTGAACATCTTTTGTAAAACTGTTTTTTTATGCGGTTCGTTTGGTTTATAGCCTAAGTATCTTGATATCAATTTCAAACCTTCTTTTTAATCTTATATTCCGAGGCTTTTTTTCTTGGAACATTTATAATTTCGCCGACTGTACCGTAATCGTTGCCGCCAAGTCTTCCTACGATATTGGCTTTTTGATAATCAAATAAACCCGTTTTACCATTAACCATTTCGTCGCTTACAAAATACGCAATAATCTCGCCGATAACCAGCGAGAACGGTCCTAAATCGTTAATTATTCTTGTTAATTTAAGTTCCATGGCGGCGGGCGATTCTTTAATTCGTACAGTATTAATTTTTGAACAGGCAACCGTATTAAAATCGGTATAATCAATTTCTGATATATCTTTATTAAAACTTGCGCCGCATAAGGTTACGTCTCGGCACATTTTATCATTCGTCAAATTAATACAAAACTCCCCCGTTTCTATAATATTCAATAAGGTATCTTTTTTGTTGTTATCTGGCTTGTTATAAATAGAAACACAAACTAAAGGGGGGTTTGAAGAAATACCCGTAAAATAACTATATGGCGCAGCGTTAACAATCCCTGTTTTTGACGTTGTAGTTATAAAAGCGACCGGCCTTGGCACAATCATACTGATCATAAATGAATAAGCGTCTTTTATCGATTCAATTTTATCTATAACCATAGGTTTTACTTTGCCGATAAGACCCAATTATCGCCGTTTATCAAGGTTGGCAGAGCCAGACCGTCGCCTTCAAGATGTTTTCTTTCTTTGCCGTTTATTTTTATTTGAATAGAATCAATACCTTGAAACTGCAGAGCGGTCTTTAAGAATTGAGAAATCTGAAATCGAATCATTTCAAAACTTAATCCGACGGTAAAATTCTCGTCAAAATCAAGTATCAATACGTTTTCTTTTTTATAGGCATGATTTAATACGGGTTTCTGAACAAAAGAGTCAATGTGACCGGTTGATTTTTCTCGTTCTTCAGGGCCTGAAATAAGAGCCAAAAATGTTTTTTCAAATATATTCAATCTTTCATCGCCGTCTAGCTTTTTATTAAAGGAATAAAATTGCAGAAAATCGTCTTTATTTTCATAATAATAAAGCTTTACCGAAGGCGTTTTTTGTTCTTCTTTGAAAGTCTTTGAGAAAGTCTTGGGAAAAGTCTTCGGCTTAATTACCGCCATATCGTCTGTATTTTCTTCAAGTATGTTTTTTTCAAGAATTTTGTCAGAAACAATCGGAATCTCATTTTTTTTGTTTTTTTTGTTTTTTTCTACCTTACTTTCAATAGCTTCAGATATCCATGTTCTTAAGCTTTCAATTACATGATTCGATTGTTTATTTTCGGCGTAGCTTCGAAAACTCTGTGTTTTATTATGTTGTTCTGTAACTTTATTATTCTCATTTTTTGAAAAAGGCGCCGTTAACCTGTCAATGGCAAAAAATCCCCAGCCGATAACGCCAAATGTAAATAATATGGGAACGATGTTTTGTTCGTTCTTATTTTTTTTTTTCGAATTAACAGTTTTTCTGGTCACTAAAGGTATTATCGGAATATAAAGCGATTCTTCTTAACTTAGTATTCAATCTCGACTTTAACGGGTAATTTTCTGTCTTGAATAATTTCTATTAAATTCTCTCGTTCGATTCTGTATGCTCCCTTTAGATAATCGCCTGTTTCTTCTTCTTTAACCAGATATCCCGGAAGAAGATCTGCATAAAAATCAATAAGTAAATCAATATTTTTATTATCTTGACTTAATTCAATCTCAATTTGTTTTTTTTTCTTTTTTGAACCGAACAATTTTTCGTATGCGTCATACTTTATTTTATGAGCAGCTAATTTCAAAGCGGTTTCTTTGCGGCATTCTATTTTGAATAAATTCCTTAACTCTTCTTCTCGTAATTTTTCTTGTACTTTTTTATTTTTTTTACAAATTACCTGAAAAATATCTTCAGAAATAAACCCTGCTTTTGAATAATTAAGATCAACCTCTTTTATATATTTTTCTTTTACGGGAACGCATTTGTATAGAATGCTTAAAATGGATATTGCAAGCGCAAAAAAAAACGAATAATTTTTGCGCATTTAAATTATGAATTAGCTACATTCATACTGTCAAGAAAGGCTTTATTGTTTTTTGTTCCTTTCATCTTCTCTAGAATTAACTCCATTGTTTCTACTGACGACAATGGGGCCAATACCTTTCGAAGTATCCAAATGCGGCTTAAATCTTCGGCTTCAAGAAGAAGCTCTTCTTTTCTGGTTCCTGACTTGTTAACTTCAATAGCCGGGAATATTCTTTTCTCAACCAGTTTTCTGTCTAATACAATTTCAAGATTGCCTGTTCCTTTAAATTCTTCAAAAATAACTTCATCCATTTTTGAACCGGTATCAACCAATGCTGTGGCTATTATGGTTAGACTTCCCCCCTCTTCAATATTTCTGGCCGCTCCAAAAAATCTTTTTGGTTTATGTAAAGCGTTTGAATCTACCCCGCCAGATAAAACCTTTCCCGAAGAAGGAATAACCTGATTGTATGCTCTTGCTAATCGCGTGATAGAGTCTAATAATATTACCACGTCTTTTTTATGCTCAACCAGCCTTTTAGCCTTCTCGATTACCATCTCGGCTACCTGCACGTGTCTGGTTGCCGGTTCGTCAAATGTAGACGAAATTACCTCGCCCTTAACATTTCGAGCCATATCGGTTACTTCTTCAGGTCTTTCGTCAATCAAAAGAACGATTAAAACAGCGTTGGGTTCGTTTGTCGTTATCGCATTTGCGATATCTTGCATAAGCATCGTTTTACCAGTTCTTGGCGGAGCCACAATTAAGGCTCTTTGCCCCTTGCCTATAGGCGTCATTAAATCGACAATTCTTGTCGTAACTTTTGTAGGTTCCGTTTCAAGCTGAATTCTTTGTTGAGGATATAACGGAGTTAAATTATCAAAATGTATTCTCTTCTGCGCGTTAATAACGGGCTCGCCGTTTACAGATTCTATTCTTAAGATAGCGAAAAATCTTTCGCTATCTTTAGGAGATCGTATCTGTCCATAGACGGTATCTCCTTTTCTTAAATTAAACATTCTTATTTGTGAGGGACTTACGTAAATATCATCGGGCCCAGAAATATAATTATAATGACTCGAGCGTAAAAATCCGTAACCGTCGGGCAGAATTTCAAGAGTTCCTTCGCCGTAGACATTGCCTAGTTCCTGAGATTGCGCCTGTAAAATAGCGAATATTAAAGCCGGTTTTTTAAGTTCTCCCGGATTTTCAACGCCAAGGTCTTCGGCCATTTGCTGCAATACCGGCATTGGCTTTTGCTTTATTTCTTTTATTTCAAGTTTTTTGCCTGAATTATTATTTGCATTATCGTTTTTTAGGGTGTCTAAATTTTCGTCTAACTGAGGAAGGTTTTCTGTTGAGTTAAATTCAACATTGTTTTCTTCATCAAACGTTTTCTTCTTATTTTTGAGTTTGACTTTAGCCATACCTGTTTTAGCCGTTTTGCCTAACGCACTTTTTTCTTTATCTGTATTATTGGTTTGTTCAGAATTAATATTTTCATCTGACATTATATACCTGCCTTATTTTATTATTTATTTTTTTATATTTTCCAGTTTAATTATCCCGAATTGCCCCACGTTTTTTTATGGGGCAATCAATTTATAGATATATTATAGCTTATTATTAAGAATTTTTATGAATTATTCTTTGTAGTCTTTATTCTGTATTTTTTGAACCCTCTATTGCTGTTTCTTCGTTCATTTCTTCAGGCTGAGAAACCGCTTCTTCATTTTCATCGACGGCCTCTTCCTTTGCGGTTTCTACAGTCGTATCTTGTATTGTTTCAACGCCTTTATCGGCTTTTGTTTCAGGTTTTTCTTCTTTGGGTTTTGTTTCTGAACCTTCTTTAGGAGGGATATCAAAGATTTGTCCCGGAAAAATAAGGTCAGGATTTTTTATTTGCCCTTTATTTGCCTTATAAATCTTGGGCCATAACAACGGATTATTATAAATAAAATCATATTCGGCTATTCTCCAAAGACAGTCTCGTTTTTTGGGAATTAATCGAACCGTATATTTCTTCCATCCTTCTTTTGTAGGCATAATAGGAGGGGCAGCGCCTTTTGTGCCTGCGCTTGCAATAAGTACCTCTATTTGCGGAATTTGATCGTTTATGATAGTAGCTAATCGAATGGCTTCATCAGATTGATTTACAGAATCTTCATAGGCTTCATTTTCAATCGACTGGCCCGCCATATTATAAGAATCTTTGGCCGCGGCCAATGTTTCCTGAATTGAATTCATTGCGGCCCTTGCTTCTTCGTTTGTCGCGAACATTTTTTTTATATTTGGCTCTTCCAGATTTTTTGTTAAAGCCGATATGCTTTTATCGGCGTTATTTACGGAGGTTTCGGCCTCAATAAGTTTCTTGGCCGCCCAGTCTTTCTGACCGATTAGAAGCGCCTGACGCGCGTTTGCCGCAGCTTCGTCGATATCAATTGCCGCGTTTTTAAGGTCAAGTTTATCGACCTTTTCTTTTGCCGTTTCAAGCTTTTCCTGCGCAATTCTTATGGCATCAGGAGCAGATTCTGCCGCCCCATATTTAATGGCCTCTTGAATAGTATCTTCAATTTCGGCGATATTTCGCTTCATAATCTCTGCCTGAGACTCGGCAATATCTCTGGCTTTTCTGGCTTCTTCTCTTGAAGCTTCAAATTTTTGAAAAGCGGTAATATAGTCTTTCTTCCCTAAGGCCCCATCGCCTTCGGCAAATAAAGTCTTCGCGTTTTCAAATTCTGAAGCGGCAAATTCTTCGGCAAAAACTTTTTCTGCGAACTTTATCGCTTCATCGGCTTCTTTTTTTGTTTCTTCAGCTAATGCCGGGGCCGATTTAGAATAAGCCTGATCGGCAAATTTAATCGCTTCTTCGGCATGTTTTTTAGCTTCTGCCATGTTGTCTTCGCTAATCATATTATGCGCTTTTTTCAGTTCGTCAATAGCGCTTCTATAATATCCAGGCGCGTATGTATCGGCCTTGACGCTTTCGGCTTTTGTTATCTTATGTTTTGCTTTTGACATTTCTTCTATGGGAACAGGATCGCTGCAGTATCCCATTATAAATATTAATAGAATTAAAACATGCATCATCTTTATTTTATTATTTTTCATTTTCTTTTTCATGGTAGTTTCCTCCGTATTTATTATTTTCTTTATTTAATTTTAGTTATGGCCAGACTTTTATTTTTTCAATAGTATAAAATTCTTTCTTTATAATATTATGCCTTAATTGCGGCCTCTTCTGAGTCGTATATGTCAAAAAATGAGGTCAATTTTGTAAGTTCAAATACTTTTTTTACAGAAGCGTATACATTTACCAGTTTCAAATACCCCTGCTCTTTTTTCAATGCTGTAACGGCTGAGATTAACGCTCCTATACCTGATGAATCAATATACGAAACCTTGCTTAAGTTGACAATTATTTTTAGTTTCTTATCGTCAATCAGTTTTTTTATTGTTTCTTTAACCTCAGGCGCGTTATACAGGTCAATTTCGCCTTCAATATCAATTATGACGTTACCTTCTACTTCTCTTTGACCTAATTTCATACGCAATCTTTTTTCAACTTTTATTTCTTATTAAAATTTAACTTGAAACCAAATCTATAATAATTCAGATTAGTTTATCTTATAGATACACTATAAAATTTTAACAGTTTGCGTCAATAAAAAAAAGTATTCTTTTCAGTAAAATAGTATACAAATAAAGCGCTTAAGTCATTTTGGTTAGTTCTATTATAAATTTTTCCTGAACAGTAGGGGTATACAATGAAATCAAGATTAAAAATCATAAGTTTTTTTCTGGCGTTTACGGCAATATCGACAATTTCAATGAACTGCTATGGAAGGTTCGTTCTTACTAACAAAATCTATAACTGGAACGGTACGGCTGGGGATAAGTTTATTAACTCTGCGGTTTTCTGGGCTCTTTTAGTAACTCAAATCTATTCAGGATGCGCGACGATAGATTTTCTTTTTTTAAATACAATTGAATTCTGGACGGGCAAAAACCCGCTGGCTATGGGGCCCGGCGATTCTGAAACAAAAATTGTTAAAAAAGACGGTCAGGAACTTGAAGTAACCGCAACTAAAGGGAGGCTTCATGTCAAAGTGTTAACGGGCAAAAAAGCGGGAACTCAAAGCGTTCTTATCTTCTCGCCCGAAGAAGAAGCATGGTACATGCAGACAAATAACGGCAAGATGAAAATCGTCGAACTTTCACAAGACGATAAAACAGTGATGAAACTAAATCATCCCGACGGAATTTCTGTATTTGTAAAACTTTAAGATCTTGTTTTGCTTTCTGCGGGCGCAAAGCGCCCGCAGAAAGCAAAACAAGTAAAGAAATCTTGATTTAAACCTTTTTATTCAAAAAGGTTGTTTGAGCTCTTTTGGTTGTCGTCAAATAACTCGACAGGATTATTCTTGTCGTATCTGGCGTAAAAGGTCATCCATTCTTTGAAAAATTCAATTCTAACCGACCCATTTAACAAAGCGTGCCTTAATCAGCGGCGTTCCATCCGAAACCGCTAAAAACAATGACAGACGGTATGCCCAATGTTTTATCGCGAGCGGCCTCGGCTACCGCCTTAAAAAGCTTATCTTCAGTCGTGCCTGACACATTCTGGCTCTTGCACTCAATATGCATAAATACGCCGCCTTTTTTATCATAAACGACTACGTCTACTCTTCGCCCCTTGCCTATAATTGAACTTCCTATTTTTGAGTTTACTTCGGTTTTATAAGAAAGGTTTAAATTATCTAAAATTTCGCATACTTTTCTTTTTAGTTCTTCGGCGTTTAACTGCGTATACTCTTTCATCTCGCTAATAGTTTGTGATAAGAAGCTCTTCTATTTTACCGCGTTTCTCGGCGGCTGAATTTATGAAGCGGGCAGCCTGTACTTTTTTTATATTATATTCTTTATAAAGTTTTTTTATAAAAGGAGCGCTTGAATTTGAAAGCATACACTTTACCCCGTTTTTTGTCAGCATACTGAAGGTTTCATGCAGCCTGATCTGATCTTTTCGCGTAAATCCGTTTTTTTCATACTGAACAAAGTTTGAAGAGGCGGAAACAGGTTCATATGGAGGGTCAAAATAGACAAAATCGTTTTTTTTGGCCGCCCTTACCGTTTCGTCATATTGAGCGCAAAGAATTTCAACATTCTGCAGTTTTACGGCTGAAGCTCTCAGGTTTTCATTGTCGCATATCTGCGGGTTTTTATACGAACCAAAAGGGACATTGAATATTCCTCTGCTGTTTACCCTGTAAAGACCGTTATAACAGGTTTTATTTAGAAAAATAAATCTGGACGCTCTTTCAATATACGATAAATCGCCTGGTTTTAGATCTCTTATTTCATAATAATATTCTTTTTCGTTTTTATGTTTTTTTAATTCATGAATTAAATTTTCAACGTTATTTTGAACAACTTTATAAACATTGATTAAATCTTCGTTAGAATCGGCTAAAATATTTTTTTTGGCGCCAAGGGCAAAAAAAACCGCGCCGCCGCCTAAGAAAGGCTCAAAATAATAATTAAAATCTTCAGGAAGACTATTTATGATTTCTGATAACAACTGTCTTTTGCCGCCCGCCCACTTCAAAAACGGACGCGCTTTTATATTGTTTTCTTCTTTATACTCTTCTTTAAAAGCTAAACCGACCGTATTTATCATTATGTCACATTGCAGGTAAAATCTATACATTGTCAACGGTTTTATTTCTGCATTGATCGTAATTATTTTTTATAAATTCTCGGCTCTCTTTCGTATGAGAAAACTTCAATAGAATATCCTGCCTGAAGGCGGGGGCATGTATCAATTCACTTGACTGTGAGTTTATGATTATGTTTTTGTCGTTGTATTCTTAAAAAAAAATTGTATATTGTAAATATAATTCATAAATTAAATTATGGGCCGCTTAGAAAACGGCTATAAGATCATAGATTAAAACAGGAGAATTTATGTCATTGACACCCATTGTAATAGAACAAACCGGAAGAGGCGAAAGACAATATGATATATATTCAAGGCTATTAAAAGATAGAATCATTTTTTTGGGATATCCCATAAACGACAGTTATGCCAACGTTATTATCGCTCAGCTTTTATTTTTAGAATCTGAGGATCCTGAAAAAGATATTTATGTTTACATCAATTCTCCCGGCGGATATATTTCATCTGGCCTGGCCATCTACGATACAATGCAGCTTATAAGACCGCCTATTCGAACGGTTTGCCTTGGGCAGGCGGCAAGCGTAGCCGCCTTGATCCTGGCCAGCGGCACAAAGGGCAAACGTTCCGCTTTGCCTAACGCCAGAATTTTGCTTCATCAGCCTTTAGGAGGCGCCTCTGGGCAGGCTTCAGATATAGAAATTCAGGCACGCGAAATTTTGCGTGTGCGCGATACTTTAAATAAGCTTTATGTAAAGCATACAGGGCAGTCAAATGAAAAAGTAGACCAGGAAACTCAAAGAGATTTTTATATGGACGCAGACGAAGCCGTAAAATACGGCATTATCGACAATATAATTGAATCAAGAGAAACTGCCGATAAAAAAGAATAGAATATATATTAATTAAAGGTAAAAAATGTCAGATAAGAAAAACGCTAAAGAAACTTATCACTGCTCTTTTTGCGGTAAAGAACAAGACGAAGTAGCCAGACTTGTGGCAGGTCCGGGAGTCTTTATCTGCGACGAGTGCGTACAACTTTGCAACGCCATTTTAATGGACGACGAAGATTCAAAAGAAGAAGTATCGGGATTTAAAAGTCTCCCTAAGCCAAAAGAAATAAAAAACTTCTTAGACGAATATGTAATAGATCAAGATGGCGCCAAAAAGGCTTTGGCTGTCGCTGTTTATAATCATTATAAACGAATGCAATTTGAAAAGAAAAAATCGGGCACGCAGCCTGCCGATAACAAAAGAACAAAAATTTCTTCGGGACATACGACTGAAATAGAAAAATCAAATATTTTATTGATTGGGCCGACTGGCTCGGGAAAAACTCTTCTTGCTCAAACATTGGCGCGCATTTTGCAGGTGCCTATGGCCATTGTAGACGCTACCGCTCTAACCGAAGCGGGGTATGTAGGCGAAGACGTAGAAAATATTCTGCTAAGACTTTATCAAAACGCCGAGCAGGATATCTCGCGAACCGAAGTGGGCATTATCTATATTGATGAAATTGATAAAATTGCCAGAAAAGGCGACAACCCGTCTATTACAAGAGACGTTTCAGGCGAGGGCGTACAGCAGGCATTATTAAAAATCATCGAAGGAACCGTCGCAAGCGTACCCCCTGTCGGCGGCAGAAAGCATCCGCATCAGGAATTTTTAACCATAAATACAAAAAATATTTTATTTATTTTCGGAGGAGCCTTTGAAGGGCTTGAAGACGTCATAGGCTCGCGAATAGAAAAGCACTCTATGGGATTTGACGCTTCGGGAAAAATTAGAAAAAAAGACAGAAAAACTGAATTTTTAAGTCAGGTTACTCCTGAAGATTTGATGAAATTTGGATTAATACCCGAGTTCGTCGGCAGAATGCCGGTAATAAGAGCTCTAAGTCCGCTTGACGAAGAGGCCCTTTGTCGTATTCTCAAAGAGCCGAAAAACTCTCTGCTAAAACAATACGAGGCCATTTTTGAAATGGAAGGGGTTAAACTTTCTTTTGAAGAAGAAAGCATTCTATCTATTGCGAAAATGGGCATAAAAAGAGAAATCGGCGCCAGGGGACTTCGTTCTATTCTGGAAGATTTAATGTCTGATTTAATGTATGAAATACCCTCAATGAAGGGCGTTGAAGAGGTTATTATCACAAACGGGGTTGTCGAAAAAAACGAAAGACCAAGAATTGTCATTTTTGGAGAAAAAGACAACCGGGCAAAAAAACATATGTCAAATCAAAACAAATTCGCCGATAAAGATATAGACGCTCTTGAACCGCCAGACGAAAAGATGGCCTGATTTAGCGCAGCTTTTATAAATTGTGAAAGATATTAGAAAACCCCAAAAAAGATACCCGCTTCTTGCGCTTCGAGATACGGTAATATTCCCGCGCAATGTATCTTCATTATTTGTCGGCAGAGAAAAATCAATGGAAGCCACCCGAACCGCGATGGAAACAAACCGGTATATGGTTTTGGCCGCGCAAAAAAACGCCGACGAGGTGATTCCTAAAAAAGCGGATATCTATTCTTATGGCGTTTTATGCGAAATCTTGCAGCTCTTAAAAATGCCCGATGGCACCTACAAGATACTCGTCGAGGGAATCAAACGGGTTAAAATCATTGATATTGAAGATAAAGACTTATATATTGAGGCCCAAGCTGAAAAAGTCGATACAATTTATCCTGAAGAAGGAAGCTCAGAAGAAAAACTTTTAGAAAAGCTTCTGCAAAAATTAAAAGAAGGCTTTGAAAATTTAAGCAAAGCCGGCGGACAGCTTTCTGAAAGTTTTCTTGAAGAGATATGGGAAAAAGACAGCCATGAAAATATAATCGATTCGTTTGCCCATAACCTTTCGGCCACCTATGAAGAAAAACAGACAATTTTAGAAACCCTTTCTCTTGTTGAAAGGGCCGAAAAGGTTAATGTCGTACTAGAAGGTCAAATTGAAATATCAAGCCTCGAAAATTCTATTCATGACCGCGTTAGAAAACAAATGGATAAAATGCAGAGGAACTATTATCTCAACGAACAAATTAAAGTAATTCGCGAAGAACTAGGCGACGGAGAGCATGACGAATTTGATAACTATCAGAAAAAAATTAAAGAAAAGAAAATGCCCGAAGAGGCAAAATTAAGAGCCGAACAAGAATTAAAAAAACTTGAAAAGATGCCGCCTCTTTCGGCCGAATCGACTGTTGTAAGAAATTATTTAGACTGGATACTGGATCTCCCATGGAAAGAGATAACAAAAGACAACTCTGACATAAACCGGGCGCAGGAGATATTAGACAACTCTCATTACGGCTTAGAAAAAGTAAAAGACAGAATACTTGAATTTGTCGCAGTAAGGCAGCTGGCTCCCCAATCGCGCGGCCCTATACTGTGTCTTTTAGGACCTCCTGGGGTGGGAAAAACAAGCCTTGCCAAATCAATGGCCGAATGTCTCGGAAGAAAATTCGCGCGTATCTCGCTAGGCGGCGTTCGCGACGAGGCAGAGATAAGGGGGCACCGAAAAACTTATATCGGCGCCATGCCAGGAAGAATCATATCGACATTAAAACGTTTAAAAGTTAAAAATCCCGTAATCTTATTAGACGAAATTGACAAGCTTTCATCTGATTACAGGGGAAACCCGGCCGCCGCTCTATTAGAAGTTTTAGACCCCGAACAAAATAAAGAGTTTATCGATAATTATCTTGAACTTCCTTTTGATTTATCGCAGATATTATTTTTAGCGACAGCAAACGTTATGCACTCTATACCCGACGCTCTTTTAGACAGACTTGAACCTATCAAACTTTCAGGCTACACAGAGCATGAGAAAATTAAGATCTCTCAAAAATTTCTACTGTCAAAAGTTCTTGAAAACAACGGAATAAGAAATTTAACTTTAAAGTATTCCGAGAAATCTTTATCTTATATTATCAGACATTACACGAAAGAAGCGGGCGTAAGACAGCTTGAACGCGAGCTTGATAAAATAGGAAGAAAAATTGCAAGGGAATTTTTGGCGCAAAATAACTCTACCGAAGAAAAACCGGCAAAGAAACCGGTATATCTTTTAGACAAAGAAAATATAACAAAATTTCTGGGCGCTACAATTTATTCATACGGCAAAAAAGAAAACGAAATTTCGGTGGGTAAATGCAACGGTCTTGCATGGACCCCCGCCGGAGGCGATATATTAAACATAGAAATTGCTTTGGCGCACGGCAAAGGGAAAATCAGCGTTACCGGCAACCTTGGCGACGTGATGAAAGAGTCGACCCAGACAGCTCTCGGATATATCAGATCTCAGGGGCATTTGATTGGTCTTGCCGACGATTTTTTTGATAAAACCGATATTTTTATTCATATTCCCGAGGGAGCCATTCCTAAAGACGGCCCTTCGGCCGGCATCGCTTTGGCGACATGCCTTCTTTCGGCGATAACGCAGACGCCCATAAAAAACACCGTCGCCCTTACCGGAGAAATTACCCTCAGGGGAATGGTTCTTCCTATTGGCGGTCTTAAAGAAAAAACTCTGGCGGCTTTTCGCGGAGGCATTACCGATATCATTTGCCCGGCAGATAACGAAAAAGACATGGAAGACATTCCGCATAATGTCAAAGAGAAAGTACAATTTCATTTTGTTTCAAATATAAGACAGGTTATTTCTCTTTCTTTTGTCGATTCACAAAATATCTTCAAAGACAAACAGAGAAAATATCCGTTTCATGCGGCTCACCTGCCCGACTGGGCCGAAAGCCGCGACATAAAAACCGATTCAAAACCCAACTGAGAAATACCTGTTCGCTTAAGTTAAAACGGATTTTCTTCTTCAATAAATTCGCATTCTACAGAAAAGATTTTTTCGATATGCTTTTTCAAAAGCAATATTCCGGTTTCTTCTGTTTTATAATGACCCATGGCCGAAAAACAGACGCCCGATTCTAGGGCCAAAGAATAAACCCATTCGGTTCCTTCGCCGCTTACAAAGGCGTCGGCGCCTAAACTGCATGCGTCTTTGAAAAACTCCACCGCCCTGCCCGAAACTACGGCGACTTTTTTTACAATATCTTTACCTTTGGGCCTTATATGAACGCCTTTAGTATAAAACCTTTTATCAAGCCATGAAAAATAATCGTCATGCGACAAAGGTTTTTTTAAGTCGCCGATACATCCGATACCTGAAAAAGAAGAAATATTTTTTGCCTTTAGCTCTTTTAACAAAGGGTAATTGTTTCCCGCTTTCTGGTGGGCGTCTAAAGGAAGATGATAAGCGAATAGATTAATATTATTTTTAATTAAAAGTTCGACTTTGTTTTTAAGAATACCCGTTATTTGCGGCGGATCGTTCTTCCAGAACCATCCATGATGAACAATGAGAGCCTGCGCCTTTATTTCAATTGTCTTTTCTATCGCAAAACGGGTAGCGCTTACGGCAAAAGCGATTTTATTTATGTTTAACGCTCCTTCAAGTTGAATGCCGTTTGGCGAATAGTCGTTAAATTTATTTGTTTCAAGATATTCCGCAAGATGATTTTCAAGTTTATTTCTTAAAATCATAAAAGAATAAATAGACGCAGCTTTACTTGGCCCTGTATGTAATGCGCCCGCGCGTAAGATCGTATGGAGACAACTCAACAGTTACAACATCGCCAGGGTTTAAGCGAATATAATGTTTTCGCATTTTTCCCGAGATGTGCCCTAATACTTCGTGCCCGTTTTCAAGTTTAACCAAAAACATGGCGTTAGGAAGAGCCTTGATGATGACCCCTTCTACTTTTATGGCTTCTTCTTTGCTCATAAATTCCTTATCTGATTTTTCAAAAAAAAATCTTAAAAATTAAAGATAAAGATGAGCCGTTCAAGACGATAGGCTGTCAACTATTTTAAATTTTAGGTTCCATACGCCGGCGGCTATTTGCGGGCGTATACCCGCAAATAGCCGCTACTCTATAAATTGTTCATAAATTCAATATTTTCTCGTCTTAATAACAAATAACAGGGAAGATAATGATAAAATTATCCGATAAGAATTAATAGAAACTTAAAAATAATAATGAGTAAGAAAAAAAAGCTGCTATCGTCATTTTCAACAGAAATTTTTCTAGTTATTTTTATAACAGGCGCGGCTTTTTTATTTTTAAACGGTTATTCTGCTTTTTTTCTCAAGAAAGACACTGAATATATCATATATAATATTGTTCCTTTGATAATTCTATCTTTTGCCGCAATAACTATCGTTACTTTTTTTATTTATAAAAAATTAGTAAATAATCGTTTCAAGAAATTATTTTTACTCTTATTTGATAACCAAAAAGATCTCATTTTGCCTAAAAAGAAGCTTTCTCTGCTTAAAGCGCTGAATTTTGCGTCGGAATTAATTGATAAAAAACAACAGTATATAAAAATACTCAAGACAAAACATCAATTTTCAGAAGAAATCGTTAAAGATGTATTATCTTTTACAGAAGGACTCTATATTGAATCTGAAAATCAAGAAAAAGAAATTACAGCGGTTTCTGAGGCCCTAAACGCTCTGGCTATTTCTATCGAGAATATCAGCAGGTCGTTGTTTGAACAGGCATCGGCCTCAGATAAAACCAAAGAAGCTTTTTCGGCATTTCATTCAAGCACAGCCGATTTATTTAAGAATATCAGCGCGGTAAACGATCAATCAATGCAAACGCTGGGAAAATCATACATGGGCAGCGATATTATGGAGCAAAACGCCGCGTCTATAGCCAGAATAAGACAAAGCGCCGAGCAAATCGGAGAAATTATCGAAGTTATAAACGGGATATCTGAGAAAACAAATCTTCTGGCCCTGAACGCTTCAATTGAGGCGGCCAGAGCCGGAGCCCACGGAAGGGGATTCGCCGTAGTCGCAGACGAAGTGGCCAAACTTGCCGAAAAAAGTTCGGTTTCGGCAAAACAGGTAGGAGATTTAATTGAAAACAACCTCGAAGCCGCCCGCGAAGGCCACGAGATGTCTGAAAGCGCGCACGCCTCTTTTCAGGAAATAAGCGAAAGCGTTCAAGAAATGACCGATTTAATACAGCAGGTTAACGCTTACATCGGCGATGAAAAAAAGTATATGGGCAATTTAACCGAAAGAATTGATATTATTAAAACCGCCAACGAACAAATAAGCCAGGGTTTAGCCGCGCAAAACCTAAAATCGCAGAACATCGTAGACTCAATGAATATCTTAGGCGACACCACAAAATCTTTCAATTCGGGATTAAAAACTATCATTGAACTTATGAAAGAGATCTACAATAACGAAAAAGATATTTAAGAAATTTTTTCTTTCGTTAAGATTGGGTCGTTTTGTTTGAGCTCGCGCGCCGCAGGCGCGCGAGCTCAAACAACATAACTTTCTGAATCTTAATTTAAGAAAATTTTTCTTGAAAAATTTATTATTTTCCCGATAATAAATGAAATGCGAAATTTCTTTAATGTGTTCAAAAACGTTTCTTTTAGAGTTTTTCTCTTCTTGCTGATGTCGGCACAGGCTGTAATATATTCAATTCCTATAACTCAGGAAACGACCAACAGAACAATTCAAAATAATCAGGAATATATAAAATTTCTAGACGTAAGTATTTCTAACTTTGGGTCTAAAGAAGAATTAGACAAATTTCATAAAGCTAACGAACATTTTTATGACGGGGCGTTATTTTTTCTTCAAAATCAATATTCCCCCGCCTATGCAGAAGTTAACAAAAGCATGGAAATCTTAAAATATCTTTATTCTGATATTCTTAAGAATAAGTATCTTGTTGATACTAAAAAACTGCTCGACGATACGGCTGTTTCGATTCTTCATTCTAACGATATTCAGGCAAAACATTATTTAAACTTAGGATACCGAAATTACGAACTCGCAAGACAACTTCAGGTAAAAGGTCATAATTTTAATAAATATCTTTTTTCTCAAAAAATAAAATATTTCATAGAAGGCATTGAAACGGCCAGACTGGCAAAAAAATACGGTCTTTTAGCGCTTGTTGAAAGCAGAACAACAATCTTTGAAAAAGAAGCATACAGAAAGAGAAATTTCAACGAAACTTACGGATATGAAGAAAATCCACAAATATCCGGTTTTGAAAAGGTCGAGAATCAACTGAAAAATTTTATATTCAGAAAACTAATCGATAACAAATCCGATTTTTTTCTGCATCATTATGATAATTTTAAATATTATTTTACGGGCAAAAGCTCGGCTCTAAAAGAAAGCACAAACCGCATGAAAATCTCAAACAAGAGAGAAGCCGAAAACAGCGCAATGCCGAAAAGAAAGCAAACCCCAAAAAACAAAGAAAACGCGCCCGAAGATAAAAAGCAAACGACTCCGAAAAACGAATAAAACCGATGACTTCTCTTGAAAGAATATTAAAACGAAAAAAAATCGGGTTTTTTTTCGTTTTATATTTTTTTGCGTCAATCATATACGCTCAGCCCTCAATTGATAGATATAAAGAAAAAGGAAACAATCATATTCGCATAATTGAACGAATCTTTAAAAAATATCCGATCAACTTAAAACATAAAAGCGATTTTGAAAAGATAAAATCTGACTGGAATGAAACGGTAAAAGATTTAAATTTAACCCAGGCAAAAAAAAGAAAAGAGGCCCAAAATCGTCTAAAAGAAATCTATAAAAAAGTCAATAAATCATTGGAAACTATTTGCGGCATTCTCTTGTCATACGGCAATGATTTGATCTTAAATTTTCAACGAAGACTCGACGAAGAAAACTCTGGTACAATTGATAAAGAAAAATATGCGAATCGTTTTCAGGTAAGCCGTCAGGAATTCGCAAGGGCCCAAAAGGCTTTTAGAAATCAGCAATACGATTACTCTGCCCACTTGTTTGACAGGGGCATTGAAATTTTAGCGAAAACCCATAAGGCGCTAAACTGGACAGTTCCGCCCGCTTATCGAAATCTTATAAAATAAATCTTGATTTGCGGCTATCTTATCTGCCTGAAAGGAAAGCGGCTTAAATCCCAGATATCTGACGGCCCCGTCGGTTTATAGCCGGCTAAAGAAAAAACAGCGTCTATTTTCTCTTGAAATACAAGCTGAATATCTTCAGGATTTTGAAGGGGCTCGTCTCCCGAAAGATTGGCCGACGGGGCCAAAACAGGAAACTTTATTTTTTCAAGAAGCGTTGTAAGATATACATTATCTTCTTTTTTGGGCATTCTTACGGCGATTGTTTCGCCTTCGGGATATTTAAATTGAGGATTTTTCGGAAGTATTAAAGAGAGCTTTCCCGGCCAATAGGTTTCTATATAGGCGTCGGCGCACGCATTTAATTTTTTATCGTCGATAAGATCTTTCCAGTTATATGAACTTGAAATTAACGCAATAAAAGGCTTTGAAACAGGTCTGTTTCTGATGGCATGAAGTTTTTTTGCGTTTTCATCGGTATATTTGATTAAAAGCCCGTAAATAGAATCGGTGGGAAAAGCAATCACGCCGTCTTTTTCTAAAATATCTGCGGCTACGGCGGCAAAATTTTCGTCGTCTTCGCTTATAGAATAAATAGGCGGTTTCATGACTTTAAATCTTATTTCTCGGAATAAATATGGCACAAAGCTGTAACCAGCTTTTCAAATCTTGAATCGGCGACAAAGTAATATACTTTGTTTCCTTCTCTTCTGTCTCTAAGTATATCAGACGCTTTCATTTTGGAAAGATGCTGAGATACCGCCGATTGAGACATCTTTGTATAATTTACAAGATCGTTTACCGTAGATTCTTTATTTTGCAAATGACATAATATGCTTAGTCTAGCCGGATGCGACAACGCTTTTAATCCCTTTGCGGCGGTTAAATAATCTTTTTCTTTAAGAGTTTTCATTCAAAATTGCTTCTTTATTATATTATAATATTATTATATTTGTAGCAAATCGCCTATTATTATTCAAGAACCCAGAGAAAGCCTTTTGTGATATAGAAAATGGCAATCACTAAGATACTTATCGAAAAAAAGATTTTCAACATTCTTTCGGGCAGAAATTGCGAAAGATAAGGGCCTATTTGCCCGCCAATAATTACGCCGGTGCCGGTAAAAAGCCAAAGCTCCCATAAAATCATTCCCGCGTATAAATTTAATATTGTGATAATCCAGTCGCCGGTGGCCTCTACTAAAATTGCTGTAGCGTTGGCCTTCTTTGTTTTTAGCCCCATCCCCTTCTCTAATAAAGGCTGCGAGATTTCGCATATACCGCTGCCCGTAGAAGCCGAAAACAATCCCCCTATGGGAGGTATCCACATATACTTATAAATATCTTCGACAGGAATGGTTTCTCTCTGCCCAAATTTCATTTTTATGGCGCTGTAAAGCTGCAGGGTGGCGAGCCCTAAAATAATAAATCCTAATACCATTTTAAGAAAATGTTCATTGATGATTAGTAATATATGGTTTCCTATAACGACCCCGGGAATTGTAAGCATTATAATTGTAAAGCCTATGGCCAGATCCGCTTTTTTATAAATTAAATACCGAATGGCCCCGCTTGTCATACCGACGGTTTCGGTCGCAATGCCCGTCGCCACGGCGTTTTGAAGGGGTACGTTTAAAAAAATATTATAGATAGGCTGAAATAAAACCCCCCCCGAAAAACCCGAAGAGTTTGCCAGTATGGCAATAACCACCGAAATCGGAAACATGTACCAGTATTCAAATGTCATAATTCATACTCAGCGAAAAATTTCTTCATCAGGCATCTGAAACACCTTGTACAAATCAACAAAAGCCTGCAGTGCGGTTAAGTCGGTCTGCATACTTTTTAAAGTATCGTTAATTTCTTTGCCCGTATCTACCACTCTAATAATATTTTTTCTGTTAATCTTTTTTTCAGATGCCGCTTTTTGTATTTCAGGATTAACAAAATTCTCTTGCACCTGAACGTTTATATACTCTATTTTCTTTCTCAACTGTACCAGTTCGCCCCTTATTTGTAAAATTAAATCTTGCAGATTTACGCTCATTTCATTGATTAAATTCCCTATCTGCCCTATTTCATCTTCTGATTTCACCGGCACAGAGGCGCTTAGGTCTCCCTCGGCAATCTGTTTTGTCGCTTTAACCATTTCTTCCAGGGGCGATACGATATCTTTAATAAACATAAAGAAGGCACCGGTGATTGCCACAGATACAACTAAAAGCATTAAGATCATGCGAATTTGTAAATCTGTTACGGTATCAAATACAGACGCTTTTTTGATTTTGTTCTCTACAATATCGTTTGCCTGTTCTTCGCCCACTTCGCGAATAAGCTCTTTTTTTAGGCTTGAAAAAAATGAATTCTTAAAAGCGGGGCTTCCCAATTCAAGAATAATTTCTGCGCTTACTGAAATAGAAACAATTGCGGTTAAAAAAAAATACAATAAAAGTTTTTTTTTCAACCTGGACATAGGCTGCTTTTGAGGGAAAAATGTTTCCCATACTTTTATGATATTTTCTTTAGTTAAAGTTATTATTTTCACAATGATTCAACTGTCTTTTTCGTCTGATATTTACTCTTAAATTCCTATTTTTTTTCCCGGCATTTTTCAATTTTTCGCATATCATAGCCAATTTTACATATAAAGCCATATAGTCAGCAATTTTTATCTTTTTGATATTATCGGCTGATAAATATCTATACTTGGGGATATGTTTAGGTTTTATGGTATATTTTCATGCAACTATCTGATACCTGGCGCCCGATAGATAATTATTTTGCTTTTCAAATAGAAAAGCGCATATTAGATGTACCGTGGCCGTTAAAAGAAAAATCTCACTCTGGGCGTTTTTATTTTTTATTGCGCCTGCCTTGTATTCGGCTGAAACTATTTACAGGCCATATGACGTTTATTTTCCGGGGGCGCGAAGCGCCGGCGCGGGCGGCACAAGCGCGGCCAATATTGATTCAATCGGTATGCTGCCCGGCAATACCGCTTATCTGGCAGAAATTAACCATTCGGCTTTATCTCTCGGGTTTGACGCTCAAACCCGAATCACTTCGCTAAATACCAAACTCTCTATAAAACCGCAATATCTACCGATTATTGCTCTTGGTTTTCCCGTACATACCAATTCAGGCGCGGGTATTATGATTTACAGCCCTTTTCAGCGATACTTTCCCGACGGCGATTTTCTTATGTATAATATAGAAGGCGCCTTCGCTCATACCGTATCAGAGAATTTAAGCATAGGCGTATCTTGCGGCGTCGCTTTGGGCATACAGGCAAAAGAATATTTTGGAACCGGATTTTCATACGGCGCTGCTTTTCTTTTCAGACATAACCTTTTTGACGCCGGTTTGCATATAAAACCCGGCGCGACACTGAAATATAAACCTTTCGCAAACGGAAAAAACCTGAAAGAAAGCATGCCGCACATCATAAGAGCGGGCGTTTCAAAAAAACTGAACTCTATAAAGTTCTCTTTCGACCTGCAGTATAACGAATACTCTTACATATATTTCATCGAAGATGAACAAAATCTGGCGCCTGATTTTGAAAAAGGTTTTTTGGGACGAATAAACATGCACGCCGGTTTTGACTTTTTGCTTTCTTTCTGGAAGGGGCTTCATTTTAGAACAGGCTTTTTAACCGACGATTATTATGACCATACGGGAAAAAACGAGAAGCAGATACTGTTTACCTTAGGCTTCGGAGGTTTTGCAGGCTCTGATCTATGGGAAGAAAAACTTAAAATCGATATTTCATTAATCTCTGCCTATCTTCCTTCTTTTTTCTGGAAAAAATCTCATCAAATTGAAAAATTTCAAGCTACAATAGAGTTTGTCTTCTAGAGAAGACACAACTGGCTAATATATCTTTTAATTGTTTTTAATAAAATATCATGATTTATCGGTTTTGGCAAAAAGTCGTTGCAGCCGGCTATTTTTGTTTTTTCAATATCGCCCGCCATGACATCGGCGGTAAGCGCAATAATCGGCATTTTTCTTCTGGAGCCTTTCAGAATTTCAAGAAAGCGGATGGCTTCTGTCGCATGCAGACCGTCTAAAACCGGCATTTGCATATCCATTAAAATTAAATCAATATTATCGTTCTCTTTATATCTCATGACGGCTTTGCTTCCGTCTTCGACGATTTCAACATTGTACCCGGCGCTTTCAATAACTTTTCTTGCCAAAAGCTGGTTTACAGGATTATCTTCGGCCACTAAAATACGAAAACGGCTGTTGTCTTCATCTTCAGTATTATAAGATATAGAAATTTTATCTTCTAACTCTGACTGTAATATCTCTTTTTCAGCCTTTTCGTATGGTATCTCAAAATAAAAAACCGTACCGTGATTTTCGCCGGTTTTTGATTTCACTCTTATCTCGCCGCCCATTAAATGAACTAGTTTTTTGCAAATCGCAAGGCCAAGCCCCGTTCCGCCATATTTATTTGTAATTGACCCCTGGGCCTGCTTAAAAGGCTTAAAAACATCGTCGATACTTTCTTCGGGTATGCCTATTCCCGTATCTTTTACGTAAAATTCAATTTTCTTTTCATCTTTTAGCCGAGCGCCTAATTCAATATGGCCCTCATGCGTAAATTTTATAGCGTTACCGACTAAATTATTCAGTATCTGTTTTAACCTGAAAGGATCGACTATTATATAATCTTCATGCATTTCTTTTATTTCTATTCTAAAATCAAGGTCTTTTCCTTTAGATTTCATAAACATCTCGGCAATTTCTGAGATATCGTCCATGAGCGTTCTTAAAGAGTACGGCATTTTTTCTATCTGCATTTCTCCGGCTTCAATTTTTGAAATATCAAGAATATCGTTAATCAGCATCATCAAAAGATCAGAGCTTCTCTTTATCATTTCAAGATATTGTTTCTGTTCGGGCGGATGTTCTTCTTTTAGAAGCAGTCTTGTAAAACCCACAATGCCGTTTAAAGGCGTTCTTAGATCATGCGACATGGCCGCTAAAAAATCAGATTTCATTTTAGCCGCTTCTTCTGATTTCTCTTTAGCCGTTTTTAGAGCCTCTTCGGTTTCTTTTCTTCGGGTTATGTCTCTCATGATGCCTACGCTGATAATAGAGCCGTCTGGCTGCGTAAAATAACTGCCGTTTGCTTCTACCGCAAAAACCTGACCGTCTTTTTTCAGGCATAACGTTTCAATATAAGAATTTTCAATTAAAGAATAATTTTCTTCATATATTTTTTTCAGTATTCGTTGAATCTTGGGTTTTTCCTGAGTTGCCACAAAATCAAAAACGCTCATTTTTTTAATTTCGCCTTCGTTATATTCGAAAGTCTCTTTAAAAGCCTTGTTTGAAAAAAGAATTTTTCCTTTTTCGTTGAATCCGAAAATCAAATCGGTCGAATTTTCAATAATATCTTTTAAATTTTTCTCGCTTTCGGCTAAAGCTTCTATCGCGCGTTCTTTTTCTTTTCGGTTATTTTCTCTTTTTAAGACTTCGTTAAAAATCAGCGGCAAAAGATTAAGATAAGAGCCGGTCAAATCTTTTACAAGATAATCAGAAACCCCCATTTTTAAAGCTTCAACCGCGGCTTCGGTTGAATCGGAACCCGTCAATATAATCTTAGGCATGTCTATATTTTCAGCTATCAACTGTCTGCATAACTCAAGGCCCGAAATACCCGGTAGCCCGTGATCGGTTACAAGCAAATCAAAGCCCGACGAATTTTTCTCTATCGCCTCTATCGCCTCTAAAGCCTCTTCGCCTCGTTCGCATTCAACAATTTCGCACTCAAATTTGGCTCTTTTTAAAAATCGCTTAAAGACAATTCTGTCGTTTTCATTATCTTCAACAAGCAGAAGCTTTATTTTCTCGTCAGCCTTTTTCATACGAAACTAAACTCTGGCTGTTCTACCAGCTCCCAAAATATATTGATTGTCTTTACCGCTTCGGCAAAATTATCAAAACCAACCGGCTTTACGATATAGGCCGTAATATTTAAATCGTAACCCTTAAGTTTATCTTCATCGGCTTTTGAAGTGGTTAAAATCATCACGGGCAGTTTTTCAAATTTTTTATCTTCCCTTATGTGCCTTAAAGCCGTCAAACCGTCCATTTTGGGCATATTTATATCAAGCAAAACCAGGCCGGGCCTCGGAGCCGAAGATTCGTCGCTGTACTTTCCTCTATGAAAAAGAAAATCAAGGCATTCTTCTCCGTCGTTTACTACATACAGCGGGTTGGCGATTTTATACTTCTTCCAGGCTCTTTTTGTGGCCAGAATATCGTGTTCATTGTCTTCGGCCATAAGAACCGTAAATGTTTTATTGTTCATAAGTTTTCTCCATTTCTCTTTGTTTTTTTAATAATGTAACATAAAAAGTACTGCCCTCTTCGGGAACCGATTCAAGATATAAGCTGCCCCCTAATTTTTCGACGGCCTTCTTTACAATGGCCAGGCCGATTCCTGTTCCCTCGTATTCTTTTTGGGTATGCAGTCTCTGAAAAACCTTAAATATCTGTTGTTGATATTTAGGCGCGATTCCTATGCCGTTGTCTTTTACGAATATTTCGCAGTGTCCGTTCTTTTCTGATTTTAAACCAATATCAATTATTTTATTTTTTGATTTGTTAAACTTTACGCCGTTTATGATTAAATTCTGAAAGACCTGTTTTAATAGCAAGGGCTCGGCCTCTAAAGCGGGAAGCTTATCTTCTATTTTAATTTCTACTTCTTTCGGAAAATTTAAAGAGCGTATCAGATTTTCAAAAAATGTTCTCATCTCTAATTTTTCGATACCTGTTTCTTTTCTTCCTACGCGCGAGAACTCAAGCAAATCGTTTACTAAATCTTCGCTTTGCTGCACCGCTTCTGACATTTTTTCAAGATATACCTTTTGATCTCCGTCTAAAGAATCTTTGAGATCTTCAGAAAGAAAATCGGCGTAATTATGAATGGCTCTTAAGGGCGATTTTAAATCGTGAGATACCACATAGGCGTACTGCGAAAGTTCTTCGTTGGCCTCTATTAATTCCTGAGCGCGCCGCTGCATTTGCTGATAGGCCCTCGCCAATTCATTTTCAATCGTTTTTCTGTTTGTAATATCTATATGGGTTCCTAAAATTCCGTAGATATTTTTTTCTTTATCGACAAGCGGCGTCTTTGTCGATTGAAGCCATATTTTTTCGTCATTTTTTAATTTAATAGATTCTTCATAGTTTGTGCTTTCTTTGCCGCTTTCTAAAACCCTTTTATCGGTTTTAATAGAATTTTCATAATTATTCGCCCATTTCAACTGATCGTCGGTTTTACCCGTTATTTCTTTCGGAGATTTTAATTCAATTTTTTCGGCAAAAGCTTTATTGCACCCCATATATTGCAGGTCTCTGTCTTTCCAGTAAACCCATACGGGCACCGCGTTTAATATGCCATTTAAAAGGTTGTTTGTTTCATAATTTTTCTTATTCATTTCGTCGAGAGAGAGATTTACCTTATACAATTTTACCATAAAAATCAATAAGGCAGATACCGCTATTGCCATAAGCGCGGTAGCCAGCCAAAAATTAAAATATTGATCAGAAATTCTTTTTTCTAAGAAATATATTAACAACAAATCTATTTCTCTTTGCATGGTCAAAGCGGCGTTCATAATAGACGCGCTTTCTTGCATGTGCCATGAAACAGTTTCTATATTTTGACCCGACTCAAGAATATTAAACGCCGAGAAAACATAATTTTCTAAAGAAGCTACCAGTTTAGTAATATTTATATTAGACGCGATATACTCTTTATTTGTCTTGTAATGAAAAAATACTTTATCAAAAGACTTTACGTTATCAAGCGCGTTTTTCATACTCTGCAGGGTAATAATATGCAATTCGTAAAATCCTTCTTTTTCTTGTTTTTCATTTTTTGTCTTTTGCCTTAATAGATAAGCTATAATATTCAGATTTCGATTTATTTGAGGCAGCGTATCTACCGATAAACTCTGCAGATAATATGTTTCTATCTGCGAATCTAAAACAAGCGTCGATATTTTCGATACCATATTGGCGCAGGCAAATATTTCGCGAAATAATATCTCGTAGGTTTGCATATAATTTGCCTCTAAACCGTCTTCGTTCGGATATTTTTCAGTTATTATATTTTTAATAGATTTTAAATTTTCGGTTACATTATAATATTTTGTTTCTTTAACTTTTAATAAATTATCTATAATCTCCAACGCTTTTTGCTTTTCTTTTGCTTCTATGAAATTTGAATCATGAGACCCATATAAATCTTCTTCTAAATCATGCTTAAAGCCTTTAGTTAGACTCTCTGAAATTTCATGCAATTCTTGCAGATACTTTGCCCCTTTGATTTCTTCTTGAAGCATATTTATATTATTTGTGTTTTCTCTTAGACTGTATACGGTAGCGGCGGCCCCTAAAACAGAGGGAACGACAAAATACAAAACATATCTATATATTCGTTTCTTATGATTTTTTTTAACGTCAGATTTGCCGTTATCGTCTTTTTCATTTTGTCTTATTATTTTCATAAGTTTTCATATTCATCTTAAAAAACAAATCGCGATTTAATTTTCTATCTTTCAAAGACATATCATCATTTCGCATTTCAATTATACATATATTCAATTCTTATCTTTTTACAAAATGAATATACTGCCTGACGTCATTTTTGACAATTTTTTATTTATTTTTGTAATATTTTTTCTTTAGACAAAAGCGTTTTGCGCGGCCGCGCAAGATAGTACCAGTTCTTTTTACTTTGAAAATTGAATTTAGGGTTGACGAAATGCCTTCTTTATCTTATATATTTCTAAAAAGGAGAATATCATGAAAAAAATAGCGGTTTTACTTTCAGGATGCGGAGTTTATGACGGCTCTGAAATACACGAATCTGTTTTCACCCTTTTGGCCCTCGCTAAAAGAGACTTAGAAACTTTCTGTATGGCTCCCGATACCGAACAGCATCATGTTATCGATCATACAAAAGGCGAAGAAATGCCAGAAAAAAGAAATGTCTTAAAAGAAGCCGCCCGAATAGCTAGAGGCGACATCAGACCCTTATCTGAAATAACGGCAGACGATTTTGACGGCCTTGTCATACCCGGAGGTTTTGGCGCGGCCAAAAATCTGACAAAATGGGCCTTTAGCGGTCCCGACGGCGAAATTGACTTTGACGTAAAACGGGTTATTCTTCAGACAAAAGAGGCCAACAAACCTATCGCGGCCATGTGTATGGCCCCCGTTGTTCTAGCTAAGGCTTTCGCGGGTTCAGATACAAGCGCCGTTTTAACCGTCGGCACTACCGAAGCAAAATCGCCCTACGACATCGCCGCCATCTCGCAGGGGATGGAAAGCTTAGGCGCAAAAGCAAAAATGGCGGGCGTCGAAGAGGCCATAGTCGATGCGGAAAATAAAATTGTAACCACCCCCTGCTACATGATGGACGCCCCTATTACGGCGGTTCGAAACGGCATCGAAAAAGCAATCGCCCAATTTGAAAAGTTTTTGTAAGCGATTTTCTGCGCTCGTAGAAATATAATTGACGAGCCGAAAACAAGTAATTACATTGTAATTATGAAAACAAAACTGGTTGATATAGGCAACTCTAAAGGCGTTCGAATTCCTAAGTCTTTTATTGAAAAATGCCGTTTAGAAAATGAGCTCGACATAGATATCGTCGAAGATTCTATCGTAATAAAAAAATCATCCCCAAATGTCAGAAACCGATGGAGCGACTCTTTTAAAGAGATGAATAAAAATGACGACGATATTTCTCTGGTTGAAAATCTTTCAGATAAATTTGACAACGACTGGGAATGGTAATAGGCCAATACGATATCTGGCTGGTTTCTTTAGACCCCGCCATGGGCCATGAAATAAAAAAAACCAGACCCGCTCTTGTTATATCGCCCGATGAAATGAACCTGAATATAAAAACTGTAATTATCGCCCCCATGACGACAAAATCCCGAATGTATCCTACAAGAATTTCATGCAAATTATTAAACAAAAAAGGATTTATCGTATTAGATCAAATTCGCACAATTGACAAGGCAAGATTCATTAAAAAGCTCGGCAGACTTGAGCCTGCTAAAGTTAAACAGGCAAAACAAATTATTAAAGAGATGCTGGTTGATTAAATTCGTATGATATATTCTTATCTTTAAGATATACGATATCGGGCATTTTTCTTTTAAAATTTGAATTTACCGCCAGAGAAATAACTCTGTTTACGGCGTCGATATTTTCGCCGCTTTCTTTCAGGCTTAATATAATTTCAGCCGCCGATTTTTTTTCGTCTACCCAGTGATAAATAATTCGATCGGCAAGGTCGTAAGTTATCTGCAGTTCGCCTTCGTCGGTTTGCCCCTCCCATAAATCGGCCGAGGGCGGTTTCTTTAATATCGTATCGGGAACGCCCATATAAGCGGCAAGAGCCTTAACATGACACTTGTACAAATCTCCTAAGGGAGTCATCGCTGAAGCCATATCTCCCCATAATGTACAATAGCCCAAAATAATCTCTGTTTTATTGCCCGTACCAAGAACAATAGCGTCATTTTTTGCCGAGGCATCATATAAAAATATCATTCTTAAACGGGCCAATACGTTTCCTTTGCGAAGCTGCGTAATATCGGGCTCTGTTTCAAAATAGGCGTCGGCTGCCCTGCTTAATTCTTTTACAATATACTTTACGCCCGCTTTTTCGCATGCTTCAATGCCGTCTTTAATAGAAGCTTCTGAGCTTGTTTTATACGGCATTAAAAGAGCCGTTATATTTTGATGGCCTATCGCCTTTGCCGTTAAAAACAGCGTTAAGGCAGAATCAATGCCCCCGCTTACGCCAATTACCGCTTTTTCTTTACCCGAGTTTTTTATTTTTTCGGCAAGTCTTTGTACAAGAATACTTTCAGCTTCAGCCAGATTTATCTTAGGCAGAGGCAGAAGTTCGTCTATTTTTGAAGAAACCATATTGTAAAGTTAAAAATAAGCCGATACCGTAAATTGTTTTTTTGCTCGCACATTTTTCTTAATATTCTCATGATAAACTCTTGCTATGCATTTTCACAGCAAGAGTAATATTTCCACAAATATGTACATCCCCCTTATCCTAAAAATTATTTTATTGACCGCTTATTTAAGGTTCAATAAACTTAAATAATCATGTGTCTTGCCATACCCTCAAAAATAATTCAAATTAACGAAGAAACAAACAGCGTGGTTGTCGATACCATGGGCGCCCAAAGAGAAGCGTCTTTAAACATGCTGACCGACCCCGTCTCTATAGGCGATTATGTTCTCATTCATGTGGGCTTTGCCATAAGAAAGCTCGACGAAAAATCGGCGCAGGAATCTCTTGATTTATACCAGCAGATATTAAACCAAGATGAAATCTGAAAGAATCACGCTAAAACAAATCATTGAGGGCTTTCGAAATCCCGAAACGGTAAGGGCCCTGTCAAAAGAAATTAACCGCGAAGCCGAAAAGCTGCAAAGAGAAGTTAATATAATGGAAGTCTGCGGGGGCCACACCCATATTATCGCGAAATACGGCCTTACCCAGCTTATTCCTGAAAACATAAAATTTATTCACGGCCCCGGATGCCCCGTATGCATCATGCCAAAAGAAAGAATTGATCACGCCGTTATATTAGCCGAAAAAAGCGACGTCATACTGGTAACCCTGGGCGATATGATGAGAGTTCCGGGAAGCCAAAGAAGCCTTCAAGAATCTCGCTCGCATGGCGCCGATGTTCGTTTCGTTTATTCTCCGCTTGAAACGTTAAAAATTGCTAAAGAAAATGCCGATAAAAAAGTCATTTTCTTCGCAATCGGCTTTGAAACGACAACGCCGATGACCGCCTCTTTAATACAAGAAGTCGGGAAAAAAAACATAACCAACCTTCTTTTTCATATTAATCACGTAACGGTACCAGAGCCGATGGAAGCCGTATTGCAGACAGAAGGCTCAAAAATTGACGCTTTTATAGGCCCCTCTCATGTAAGCGTCATCGCCGGCGCAAAAATTTACAAGCCTATTGTCGATAAATATAAAATACCCGTGGTAATAAGCGGATTTGAGCCGGTCGACGTCATGCAGTCGACCCTGATGATTGTAAAACAGTTCAATGAAGACAGGCGCGATCTTGAAATTCAATATACCCGCGGGGTTACGTTTGAAGGCAACATAAAAGCGCAAGAAATGATAAAAGAGGTTTTCGATATTGCCGAAAAATTTCGATGGAGAGGAATCGGCGACATACCAAATAGCAGCCTAAAACTAAAAGAAAAATATGACAATCTAAACGCAGAAAAAATCTACCACCTGCCCCATGAATCTATTGAAGATCACAAATCTTGCCGATGCGGAGACATCTTAACCGGCAAAGCCCTGCCCGTAGAATGCAAAGTTTTCGGCAAAGCCTGCACGCCCGATAGACCAATGGGCGCTTGCATGGTTTCAGAAGAAGGCGCCTGCGCCGCATACTACCGCTACGGCCGGGGGCTGACAAACCAGAAAGTTTTAACGTAAATCGTCATGAAAAAAATTTTATTAGAACACGGAACCGGAGCCGACAAAAGCGCTAAACTGATAAACGATATCTTCTTAAGCCATCTTGGCAACGAAACCTTAAATAAACTTGAAGACGCATCGGCCTTCAGGGCCCCTGAAAATCTTGCGGTCTCTACCGACAATTTTACCGTAAAACCAATCTTTTTTAACGGCGGAGATATAGGCAAACTGGCCGTTTGCGGCACATGCAACGATCTGGCGGTTATGGGCGCAAAGCCGCTTTACTTAAGCGCGGGTTTTATCATAGAAGAAGGATTTCTCATTGACGACTTAGAAAAAATTGTTATCTCAATGAAAAACGAACTGGCTGTAAACAACGCCACTGTCATAACGGGCGATACGAAAGTGGTTCCTAAAAACGCCGCCGACGGCATTTATATAAACACAACCGGAATAGGCGAAATTAAAATGCCCGGTATATCTGCCTCAAGCATACAAGAAGACGATATTATCATTGTTTCAGGAAACGTGGGAGATCACGGCTCGGTAATTTTCGCTAGCCGCGAAGGAATTGACATAAAATCGGATCTTAAAAGCGACTGCGCCAGTCTTTGGCCCCTTGTTCAACAATTGATAGAGGCAGATCTGAAAATTCATTCAATGCGCGACGCAACCAGAGGAGGCTTAAGCGCGGTCTTAAACGAATGGGCCGAAAAATCTAAAACGGGCCTCTACATTCACGAAAAAGACATCCCTCTATCTGACGAAACGCGCGGAATCTGCGAACTCTTAGGATTTGAACCCTACCATTTAGCCTGCGAAGGAGCCTTTATTATGGCCGTTAAAAAAGAAGACGCCGAAAAAACCCTTGAAATATGCCGCGCCTCAAGTTTGGGTAAAAACGCCTCAATCATAGGCTATGCGACTAACCGGCATCATGAAAAAGTTTTATTAGAAACCCCCATGGGCACGGTTAGAATTTTTGAGACTCCCTCGGGACTTCTTCTGCCGCGAATCTGCTGATGCATGAACTTTCTATCGCCTCAAGCCTTATAAACATATGCCTTGAAAAAGCGGCCGAAAATAACGCCGCGAAAATCATAAACGTCAAAATAAAAATAGGCAAACTAAGCGGCGTTGAAGTTCATTACCTCAAAGAAGCCTTTGATGTCGTTAAAGCCGGCACCCTTGCCGAAAATTGCTCTTTTGAATATATTCTGCAAGATATAGTGGTTTTCTGCGAGGCGTGTCAAAAAGAATCTGTTTTAAAAGAAAATATTTTTAAATGCCCCCTGTGCCAGAATAAAGAAATTCAGGTTATAGACGGCGAAGATTTATTTTTAATGAACCTCGAGTTTGAAAAATAATACTTGAAAAATAATAATTGCCTGTTATTGCGCAAGCCTTACGACAATCAAGCAGATATCGTCGTTTGAAAACTTTTTTGCCCTGTACGATTCAAGCTCGTCAATAATAACACCGCTTATCTGCGCCGAAGACTTTGCCGATAAAAATTTCTCGGCGTTTTTTTTAATAAATTCATTGAATTTTTTTTCTCCGTATTCATTATTATCATGATCAATTTCTTCGTAAATGCCGTCGGTAAATAAAATTAAAATATCTTCTTTATCGAACTTTATCTCTTTCGTTTCATACTCGCTTTTATTATCAACGCCTATAAGAGTTCCTTTTGCTTTTAATAAGACGGGCCCGCTCTCTTTCTTCAAAAGTATCTGATGCGGATGACCCGCAGACGCATAAGACAGCGTTCCCTCGTTATAATCGCAAATAAACGCCGAAAACCATGCTTCACTCGTAAATTTTTTCTCATAGATAAACCGATTCATTAAAGAAAACCTTTCATGCGGATTTAAATCTAAGGAAGCCTGCTTGCTCATAATATCAATGCGCATTGTTGAAAGAGCCGCCAAAATACCGTGGCCTATTGCGTCGGCCAGCGTTATCGAAAGTCTATTCTGCCGCGGATGATCTATATGATAATAATCTCCGCCTACTTTCTGGTTCATCGGAAGATATTGAACATCGATATCAAATTCTTTTATTCCATCGAGAGTTTTTTTATCAATAAGAATGTTTTTCTGAACCAGAGACGAAATCTCAAGCTCTTTTTCAATTTCTAAATACTTTTTGTTCTCATCGTACGCGTCTTTTAGCCTTTTGCTCTTTTCAATGAGTTCGTCTGTAACCTCTGCCAGCGAAATATTTAACTCTTCAGATTCTTCAAAGGCCCCGACAAATTTTTTTGAAAGCAAATAAGCCTGAAAAAAAATAAACGCTAAAGAACCTAAACCGGTTAACTGAAAAGTATCAATAACCTCATTTGTATGCAATATATCGTTAATAACCGTAATAAAAAGAACAATAAATCCCCAAATTATGATATTTGAGCCTTCTCTCTTTTTTATTAAAGCCTTCATTAAGAAATAAATACAAAAAGGACCTCCAAGAAGATAAATATATTGATAAGGAACCAAAAGAATTGTATAAATTTTTGCCTCAAATATTAAAAAAGGTAAAGAAACAAAAAATATAACGTTAATGATTTTAGAAAATAAACGAGGGATCTCTTCAGGAAAGAGTTTTTTAAAAAACGATAAAATAACCGCAGGAAACGCAAAAAAAGTAAAATACTCTATTTTCATTATAAGTTCCCAGCTCAGGTTAGAAAATACCGCCGTTAACACGGCTTCGCCCATAACAAGACTTCTAAGCAAGATCAATCCGCAGAAAACTCCGAAATAAAAAATAGACTTATCTTTCTTTCTTAAAAAATAAAGACCTAAATGATAAATAAACATCATTAAAAAACCGCCAATAACAAATAAATCAAGCCCCTGCAAAAGCGAATGCATTTTTGAAATCGAATTTACGTCGCCCATATATAAATTCATACGAGGACCGCTGAGCAAATGATGAAAACTTGAAACATGCAATATGATTGAAAATTTATTTTGCGGCGCGTTAAAGCACTGGGTCATAGACGTTCTTTGCGGCTTAGAATTTTCTTTTGTTTTGCCTGCCTCGCCGTTCTTTAACAGAATTTCATTATTTATGTAAACAACAAACGGAACAGTTAAACTGTTTGCGTATAAGCATAAAATACGGGCCTCGTCTGAAACGCCAACCTCTAATCGAAAAGAAGCGTAACCGTCGTTTTCAATTTCTTTCCCATCAATTAAAAAGTTCTTCCAGCTTTCGAAAATGTTTAAATAACCGCTCTTTTGAGGCGGGTCTTCTGCGTTAATATCTCTTTCAAATACAAAATCGTTCCAGTAAAATTCCCATGGCCCGCTTAAGCGTACATTTTTACCGTTTTTAAAGTCATGACCCGATAAGTCTATAAATCCGTTTTGAACATGAGGCTTCTTTTGATTACCGCATTTATAATTTGTCAATATCAAAAAAGGCAATATAAATAATATAAATATTCTCTTAGCAGAGGCTCTGTTGAACATGATTTTCGACATAAAATATTTCTTAAAAATGATTATTTTCTAATTTTAGAATGAAGTCATAGAGTCAAGCGATTCGCCTTTGCTCTATTACGAAGTTACAATTTTCAGACATCAGGTTTCTAAAATTAAAACACAGACATCGTCCATGATTCCGATTTTTGTAACGACCGATTTGATACGATTAGACAGCTCTTGCGCCGAGAAAGAAAATGATTCATCAAATACCTCATAAAGCGGAGTATTCTTAAACGATTCTATGCCTTTTTCCATATCTTCATATTGATAACCGACAGAATCTAAAAGACCGTCGCTGTAAAATAAAATACGCGATTTTTTCGGCAGAATAATTTTCTTATTTTTATATTCTTTTTTCTTTTTTACAAATTCATTGCCGACCCCCAAAGAATGCCCCTGCGGCGAGATATCTAAAAATTTTAAATCAACCCTCTTTTTTCTGTCTCTACCGAGAATAATAGGAGGCGGATGCGCCGCCGATGAAAACAGCATCTCTCTTGTCTTATGATTATATACCGCGTATATCGCGCTGATTAAATTATTCTGCAGATAAGGCATCAGAAAAATATTCAAATCATTTAAAAATATTTTCGGATTTAATAGCTTTGACTTTTTCGCGGTTTCTTTATGATCTGATAATGCGTTTGAAATCACGCTTTTTACCATAACGGTATATAAAGAAGAAATAATTCCGTGCCCGGTAACATCGCTGAAAAAAATGCCCGTTTGAGTTTTGCCCTTTAGTTCTATTATGTTATAAAAATCTCCTCCGATTTCTTCGATTGGAACGTAAATTGCCGAGATTTTTTCATGCGTCGTCTCTTCTATCATTTTGCTCTGCATTTCTGACGCCGCTTTTATTTGCGCTTTATGAGCCTTTCTTTCTAACTTTTTTAATTCTATCTGAAATTCTCTTTCTGTCATATCTTGCTTTAGTTTTAAAGATTTTATTTCTGCCTCTTCTTTTTCTTTCATAGACAATTTTATTCTGTAAGCAAGCCCTAAAGATAATACAGAAGCCTCTATGGCCGAACCTATATGCATAACATACTCTGTTATACCCGGAATATAAAAATTAAATATTTTCAATGAATAAATAATAATTCCCGCTAAAAAAACGCCCCATGCCCATAGATAATATTTCGCCAGAATATATGTCTTATACCATAAAACAGAGATCATCAGCGCCAAAATAACGCTGATGAGCATCATAACCAGCAAAATCTGCACGCCGATTTCATAACTAAATAAAACCGTTAAAATATTGATTACCGCCAATGCTATAAGCAATAAACATAACCGGTAAAATTTTTTGCTTCGGCTTTTTAGTTCTAAGAAATATATCGTAAAAAAAGAACTGAAAATGATTGTTGATAAAGCGGCAAGAATTCTCGATAATCTGACAAAGTCATTGCTAAAGAAAGGAAAAATCTGCTTTAATATGCCGCTTAACCCCAATAAGGAAAAAGCGTAAGAAGATATAAAAATCACGTAAAAAATATATGTTTTTTCTTTCAAAATAAAAGACAAATAAAGATTGTATATTATCATTGCCAAAATAATTCCGTAATAAAGACCGTATATACTCATTTCTAATCTATCTTTTTTCAAAAATGACTTCGAACTCGCCAGTAAAACAGGAATTTCGACCGTATCAGCCGATTTAACCCGAATATAAAAATCCCTTTTTGTTTCAGGTTCCATTTCAATAAAAAATATATTTTTTCTGTGCCGAAGATCTCTTTTGAAATAATCGCGGTCGTTGCCCTGCTCTTTTTTAACTATCTCTCCCGAGGCATTTAAGAAAAACAGGTCGATTTCGTCTAACAACGGAAAGTCAAAAATCAAATACCATTTTTTAGAGTTTGGGCCCTGATTATCAAGACTGAATTTTCCCCAGAATGCCGAACTTGAAAACGAGAACGCCGGATACGATAAATTCTGCTTTTCAAGCTTTTTATATTTTCTATTCATAAAATCATGAATATTAAAATCATTATTAATGTCTTCATAAAACTCAACGCTTTGACTGATATCTATGATTTCGACCGAATCGTCTAGCTCAATAACTTCAGAGCTTAACGAACAAGGCAAAAAAAGAAAGACGCCTAATATTATTAATAAATAATTTTTTATCATAAAACGCCGTTTAAAATATGAATTTTCAAATATTTTCACAAGCGCCCCCGCTTTCTTGGCGCTTATATTCTGAAATTTTTATTTTTCTCGTATGTCTATTCTTTTTTTTGACGGTGACAGACGCAAATGCGGACGTTTTAGGATTAATGTTCTTTAAATTAAAATATTTTTTATGAAAAAACTCGCGTTATTCTTATTTCTTTCTGCGCTCGCCTCTAACATAGAAGCCGAAAACATATTAAAATTAAACCGAAACGTCGAATCTTACAATTTAGGTTCATATCTTAATTTTTACCAGGACGATTCTTTTGAAATAAAATTTGAAGATATCTTAAAATCAGATGCGCAGGGAAAATTTCTGAAAAAATTCTCGTCTACGCCCGCTTTTGGTTTTATAAATTCGGCTGTCTGGGCCAAAATAACTATTGATAATACTCGCTTAAATAAAGAATGGCTTCTTCTTTTTGATTATGCGCTTATCAGTGAAATTGATATTTTTATTGAAAATCAAAACGGCTCTTATAAACATATACAATCGGGAATCGCCCGCGATATAAATACAAGATATGTCTTTTATCGAAAAATAATTCTGCCTCTCGATTTAGCCGCAGGAACAAAAAACGTCTATTTTCGTTTTACTTCTGAAAATCCGCTTGATTTGCCTATAAGGCTTATTTCACCCGCGGAATTTGAAAAGATTAATAATCTTGAAGCTATTATTCTGGGAATTTATTACGGAATTACGCTTGTTATGATTGTTTATAACCTGCTCATTTTCTTTTCAGTAAAAGATAAAAATTATTTATACTATATACTCTATATTACTTTTTACTGCATTGTTCAATTGGGCCTAGACGGATATCTTTCTCAGATTTTTTACGGAAAATATTATTTAATTGAACATAAACTTCGCTCTGTTTCGGCTTCTTTGGCGATAATATCGGCGATTTTTTTTACCAATAATTTTCTTCTTCTGAAAAAGAAACTGCCGGCTATGTATAAAATCTTAAAATTAATTTCTTATCTATGCATGGCCCAAATCATAATCGCTTTAATCGATTTCACAACGGGACACAAAATCATATACCTCTTAATGTTTTTATCCATTATATTATTTGTCGTCATCGGAGTTTCACAATTTAAAACCGGCCGCCAGGCGCAGTATTTCTTTGCCGGATGGATTATTTTCTTAATTTCTGCCCTGATATATTCTTTCAGAACAATCGGAATATACATCCCCTACATGAGCGCTTATGGTATGCAGATAGGCTCCATCTTTATCATCATAATATTGGCTTTGGCCCTCGCTCATAAAATAAAAACGCTTAACGAAGAAAGAGAAAAAAATCTGATTGAAGCCCTGAAGAATAAACAAATACTTCTAAAAAAAGATATGGAATTTCAAAAAATAGCCCTTCAAAACCAATTGGGCGAAAAAGAACGATCAATCACAAGAGGCATTCTAGAAGGGTTAATACCTCAGGGCGAAATACATAAAACATTTTTTTCATCTTTTATCTCTAATAAAAACATAGGCGGAGATTTTTTCGATGTTTTTAAGATTAATAAAAATAAAACGGCCATTTTCATGAGCCAGACTTCAAAGGTTGGTCTTACGGCTGCTATTTTATCTATTTTAATAAAAATTACGCTGAACAATTTGAGAACAGAAAAAAAACAAAGTTCTCAGTCTATTCTTAACAAACCTGTACAAATTATAAAATATATGACCGATCAAATTTCGGACCATATTGAAAATAAAAACATAAATCTCTTTTATGGAATATATGATAATCGTAATAATAAATTTGAATATGTCAATAGCGGATTTTTCAGCCCCATCGCGTTATCTTTAAACGAATTTAAAGATCATACCAATTTAACTTTTATCAACAAGAAATCTGCCCTGATGCAAAATGATATTTATGAAAAAAGGAAAAAAACCGCCGAATTAAAAATTCAGAAATATCAAATCAAACCCTCTGAGAACATACTATTTTTTAATTCGGCCTTTGCCTCAATCGTCGGATTAAAAAGAGGCGTCAATGTCGATATTATATTAAAAACTGAAATTCTCTCTCTTCTAAGATCTGCCCATAAATATAAAATAAACATTCTTTTCGCTAAAATAAAAGAAATCATGTTAGATAAAAACAAATATGTTGAAAATCAAAATATATTCTTTATTAATCTAAATACCTGATAATTACTACTATAACGGACTCAAAATTCCCGAAAGCGCCGGATTGGTCACCTTCGTATAAACCGTCGTGGTTTTTATATTCGCATGACCCAAAAGCTTCTGTATATACCTGATATCTGTTCCCCCCTCTAAGAGATGGGTAGCAAACGAATGACGCAAATCGTGCGGAGTCGCGTTCTTCGTAATTCCCGATATTTTTGCCGCCCTCTGGAAAACTTTCTGCATTGACCGCGCCGCAAGGGGCCCGCCTTTTCTGTGAGAAGATTCAAAAACAAAGTCGTTAGGATTTTTTCTGTCAATAACGTTTTTCAGGTCTGCGGTAAGTTTTTGAGATAAAACTGTTATTCTGTCTTTTTTGCCCTTTGAACGCCTGACGCGTATTGTTAAATTTTCAAGATCAATATCTTTTACCTGAAGCTTTAATACTTCAGATATCCTCAAACCGCCCGCATACATTACGGAAAAAAACAAGCGGTGTTTTAGATTATGAATAACCGATAAAAATCGCAGTATCTCATCGCGACTTAAAACTACCGGCAGAGACTTATCGCGCTTAAAGTTTTTAATATTTTCAATAAGATATGATTTTTTTAAAACCTCTGAATAATAAAGCACAAGCGCTGAACGTAAAATATTCAAATATGACGTAGACGCATCGCGTTCGTCAATCAGATAAAGAAAATAATCGCGAATCATTTTGTCAGTCAGTTTATCAATAGATAAATTAGTATCTAAAAAATAACGCTGCATTAACGAAATTACCGACGAATAATTTTTAATAGTTTTAAACGCCAGCGATCGCATTTTCAAGGTTTGAATAAACTCTACCCTATAAGGGAAATAAATCTTTCTCGCCTTTGGACGCTTTGCAACATGAACCCTTAAGAATTTAGGCTCAATAAAATGAGAAAGTTCGGCAAAAATTCTACGAGGCATGAGAAGATAGTTTTTATAATAATTTAGAAGAGCCACGAATTCATATTTATCGATTTTTCCGTTTCGAAATAAAAAATATTTGAGCTGAACATTGCCAACATACATAGGCTCTTTACCCGCCCAATTTCGCAGCAACCGGATATATTCCCTCGGTTCACGCGCCTCTAGTGAAAAGCCCTCTTTCTCACTTTCCATATGTACACTTTACAGATGACGGTCTTTTCTGCAATCATTTTTTAGAAATTTTTCAAAAAATAAATTGCTTGTTTTACAAAAAGCCCCAATACTGGTAATCTGAATATGCTTTAAAGCTGCGAAAATGCATAGCCAGTATTTTATTCTTTACGCTTCTGAAATCTTTTATCTCATAAATTATTTTGATCCCGTACCAGAAGAGATTTTCTTTACTGACTTTTTTCTTCAATAACCTATCTAAAAACATGCACAGAGAAATACGTATCAATTGAGACACTGAAATTTTCAGTTGTATTGCAGCGTTTCTTAATAAGATTTCATCGCAGCCGTATAGACAAAGCTGATGCCGATGGGTTATTTTTGAGGCATTTTTCTTGATACTTTTATGAAGAATATTCATTTTGTTTGTCCAGCGGATGTTTTTCTTTAGCGTTACCTGAAAAACGCAATATCGGACAATCCATGAGAAACTCTTGCTGTGCATTTGCGCAGCAAGTTTTACATTTTCCCAAAGATATACATCCAAATGTACATTCCAGATATTCTTAATCTCTTCTTTTGCCCAGTGAGGCTGTTTATTACACTTCATATTATTATAATACCCTAAAAAAATAAAATCATTCCTCTATAAAATGAACTTTTTTAATAAATAATTCCAGTCTATCCGACACCATCCCCCGCTTTCTGTATCTACTTATTAAATGCTTTTCAAACCGAAACGAAGCCGCTTCTCGGCATATGGATTACATTACACAGATGATACTCGACATGAAGTTTGCGGCGTTCAGCGACCGGACCATCCAGTCATACTCAAAAAGCGTCAGACTCGCGATAAAACAAATAGAAAAACATCCGGCCGATATCGATCAAAAAGATATCAACGAATTTCTTCTTTACCTTTATGAAAAAGACGCCGCCGGAAAAACAATGATTGTCTACTACTCTGCGCTGAAGTTTTTCTTCTCAAAAACCCTAAAAAGAAACTGGAAATTTGACAGAATACCCAAACTCGGCAATTACAATCGAAAACAGCCCCGGCCATTAACCCGAAACGAAGTAAAAATTTTGATTAAAAATGCCTCAAAAACGATATACCGCGTCATTTTTGCGCTAATGTATTCAGGCGGATTGAGACTCTCTGAAGCAAGGTTCTTAACTCTCAGAGATATTAACGAAAAAGAAATGATTATAAACATCGAAAAAGGCAAAGGCGGATTTAGACGCCAGACTGTCCTGGCCAAAAAAGCTCTCGAAATGCTGAAAGAATACCAGGAAGTAAATCCGACCAGAGGGCTGCTTTTTCCCACAAAAAGATATGACTGCCATAGCGGACTCTTGTTCGGCATCCCCGAAAAAGGCAAACCCATAAGCCAGAGATCCGTCATTCGCGAATTCAGAAAAATTTGCGAAAAAACCGGCATCCCGGGCATTACCTCTTCCCATTCTCTGCGACACTCATTCGCGACACACCTCATTGAAGACGGCCTCTCAATCATAAGCGTCCAAAAACTCCTTGGACATAAATACCTGAAAACCACACTACAATACCTGAAATACGCAGAAATGCGCCCTGAAAAAAACTTCAGCCCGTACGATATGTTTTAATCCCACATTTCACAAACTCTGCCATTTTGCGAACTTTTACCACGCATTTAAAATCAAACAAAACAACAAGCCCCACCCACCCTTTCATCGCATTTTAACCCGCCAGCCCCCCAAATTCCGAACATTTTACACGCATATTAACCTTCACAAAACCCCAAAGAAAACCATAAAACATTGACAAAAAGACTCCTTTTCACAAGGGTATCTAAAAGAAGTTATCTGAAAGAAACGGCTTTATTATGTAGGTATTTTCAGGCTGCTGGCCTACTTCTTCTCATTCTTATTTGTTGGTACGTTCGGTTTTGTTTTTTTTTATATTTTTTCCTGATAGACTTTTCTAACCCAGCAATCTTTTGTAAGTTTGGTTTTGATCTTTATTTTTTTTTTATGAATCCTTGAAGACTCTTGTAAACGGGCATTATTTTGTATGTTTGGTTTTGATCTTTTTTGTTTTTTTTCAATCTTCCTTTTATTTTAATACAAATATATTTTTAATTTAAAGAATATAAATTGTAATTATTTTTTTTTATATAATTCCTTAAAGATTTCTGCAAAGTATTAACAGATCTAAGCCGTTCCCTTCAGATAACAACGACTACCAGCTGCGCTCCCTTTGGTCGCTCGGGTCGCGCTGTTAGCTGATCTTTAAAAAGATTTACGGCTGAAAGACTTATTCTCTTATAGAAATTGGTTTGACGCTTGACCTAATTTGCAATTGCTTTTTACTTAAACGCTTTGATGCGCAAAAGCAAGAGCTTTATTGTTGCTTACAAAGCTGACAAAAAGCAATTGCAAACTACTGGTAGCCGTCGACGTTATCTGAAAGAAACGGCTTTATTATGTAGGTATTTTTAGGTTGTTGGCCTACTTCTTCTCATTCTTATTTGTTGGTACGTTCGGTTTTGTTTTTTTTTTATATTTTTTCCTTATAGACTTTTCTAACCCAGCAATCTTTTGTAAGTTTGGTTTTGATCTTCATTTTTTTTTATGAATCCTTGAAGACTCTTGTAACCGGGCATTATTTTGTATGTTCGGTTTTGATCTTTGTTGTTTTTTTTCAATCTTCCATTTATTTTAATACAAATATATTTTTAATTTAAAGAATATAAATTGTAATTATTTTTTTTTATATAATTCCTTAGAGATTTCTGCAAAGTATTAACAGATCTAAGCCGTTCCCTTCAGATAACAACGGCTACCAGCTGCGCGCCCTGATCGGGCTGCTCGGGTCGCGCTGTTAGATGATCTTTAAAAAGATTTACGGCTGAAAGACTTATTCTCTTATAGAAATTGGTTTGACGCTTGACCTAATTTTCAATTGCTTTTTGCTTAAACGCTTTGTTGCGCAAAAGAAAGAGCTTTATTGTTGCTTACAAAGCTGACAAAAAGCAATTGAAA
>Ga0224501_10000183_pt1 | contig 59506 bp, 60 predicted proteins | sample SF_Oct11_sed_USG_4_FD_169105 | JGI IMG/M metagenome (GOLD analysis project Ga0224501, IMG submission 169105) | Sediment microbial communities from San Francisco Bay, California, United States - SF_Oct11_sed_USGS_8_1 | ecosystem: Environmental > Aquatic > Marine > Sediment | place: USA...
CAGGCACAAGCACAACTGGCACAGGCACAGACACACCCACCCCTACTCACCGGAGCACGCGAAGTCTTAGATTCAGCGGAAGGTGTTACAGGAATCAGACTCTTCGAAAAGGCTTCTAGATTAGTGACAATTCTGCCAGCTGTGGATTCAATGATAGTCACAGCAGCGTTTGCAAACTGGACTCCAGGTAGCGACTGTGCAGTCACTGGTTTTCCTTCAACGCTTCGAAATCTTGAAGGAGCGTAATGAGTAGCCCAGTAGGAAAGCCACCAAGAAGATTGCACGGGGATTTCTTCCCCACGGCGAAACGTGCGCTTGACTCTACTTTTAAATCTAGGTGCCATCATCAACCATTCAATTTCTTCGTTAAAAACTTCTGCCTTGACCTCTGGAGTTCCTGCCTTCCGCACTTGTCTCCACGCTTTTTCCACAGTCTTCTGGTAGTGTTTTACGGTGTCGGCTCGACAGTAATACTTAATTTTCTTATCCACCTCACGTAGAAGTTTCAAGATAAGACTCGACAGTCTCTCATCGCTTAACGTTCCTGCACGACTTTCAAAAACAACTGCGTCAGTGAACCAGTCTTCATAATATCGTAGACCTGCAGTACTAACTACTTGCAGACGAAGTTTAGGTTTTGTTTCAGCAATTTTAACAGCTCCTTTTCTCATCAAGCCAAAAAGAATCATAGTTAAGATTCTTCGAGGTTCAATGTCCAGCAAGATTGCCGCTTCTACTGCTGTAAGACCCCTTCGAACACCCAGGGCTTCCATCGAAAAACCTGGCTTAGAATAAGGAACCCTCCTCAAGTTCCTAAACAAAACCACAGCAGCCACTACAATAATAGAAACTGCAACAACTGGCAACACCAAAGAAGTTAAAACTCCACCGAGCCAATCCCACGGACGCTTGGAATAATATGTGTCAACATATTTTTCTGGAAAGCCAACTCCTATTTGAAACTGTTCATTGGGATGAAGATTACTTCGTTCCCAATAGGCCACCCACCTTTCCTCCTCTGCATACGTCTCGTTCCACTGTATTTCTCCACTTACAATTTCTTCTTCTTTGACATTTTCAGGTAGTACAGCAGCAATTCTCAGGTCAACCACATTGACTTCCCACCAAGTCGCATTAAACAACAAGGCAACATTGCCAGGATTCATTTCATCTTCCCAAATCATTCTATCAACATTCGTAAGGAGAAGAATCGTGATCTTTTCGCCAATTTGTATAGCGTCTTTGAAAAATATGGTTACGCCAGTCCAATCATCAACAATTTTTGTGGTTGTAAGATTACGATCATACTCGTCAACGCAACTCCATATAGTAAAATCCTTGTTTGGCTGACCGATTCTAATCCATGTGAAGACGCCAGAGTCACATACAAAAGTCAAATTGTAGAACAGGTCGATTGTTCCATTCTTGTTTATCCAAATTTTGATCCACTGTTTCTCGATGTGATACGTTCCTGGCCCGTATACAAGAGGAATGCAGGAAAAGCTGATGAATAATAGAGAAACCATTATCAAAAACATGGATCTTGGAGTCGAAAGCCTCACCACATGGGCTCCTCCACAATTTCTACGACTTGCCCACAGTATTGGCAAACAATTCTTGTCACACTAGGATTTTCTATCTGTAATGGCGCGCTACAATTTGGGCATTTCAGTTCCTCAAGCTTCATTTCTCCAGAAGGAGACCAATGAACCGTTATAGATGGAGGTTTAACCAAACTTTTTGATGCGAAAGCAACAAGCACGAGCGCGATTCCGACTAGAATGATACCTACCCACAGACGCATTGGGTCCATTGCAGATGCAAGGAGAAACAAAACTCCTAAGAATCCAAGGATAGCAGAAACTGCAATGGTAGTGACTAGGAGAAATCGAGACGAAGACAGTGGGGGCATTATCTAGAACCTCGTTAATAATTGCCTAATGTCGAATTTAAATCACTCCTTAATTCTTGAGAACAGAGATTTTTGACGTTGTCCAAAATCTTTGCTGTAGTTAACTAGCTTCCTTCTTCTTCAACCTATTGCGTATTCTTTTTTCAAGAAAATCATGACTTGAGAATAGAGAGAAAAATGGAGAAGGCGGTTTATCCCTTCTTCGTTATCTCCTTGACTACCCCAGCAGCTACAGTTGTTCCCATATCACGTATTGCAAATCGGCCAAGTTCAGGAAAGTCGCTATAGGCTTCGACTGCGATGGGTTGAACTGGTTCAAGTCGAACGATTGCACCGTCACCAGTCTTCAGAAAAGCCGGTTTTTCCTCAACAGTTTGTCCAGTCCGAGGATCCAATTTCTTGATGAGTTCTACAAATCGACAAGCGATTTGGCCGGTGTGAGCATGTAGCACTGGCGTGTATCCAGCAGCTATAGCAGTGGGGTGGTAAATCACAATAATTTGTCCAAGGAATTCTTTAGCAACCGTCGGTGGATTGTCTGGGTGACCACCTACGTCTCCTCTTCTAATGTCTTTTGTAGATAAGCCGCGAACATTGAAACCAATGTTGTCACCTGGCTCGGCTTTTGGAATCCTTACATGGTGAGTTTCAATTGACTTCACTTCTCCCTTAACGTTTCCAGGCATGAAAACTAAGGTATCCCCTTCTTTGACTACGCCAGTTTCCACTCTACCAACCGGAACTGTTCCGACACCAGTGATTGTATAGACATCTTGTAGTGGAAGACGTAGCGGTTTTTTGATTGGTTTTGGTGGTGTCTCAAGAAGGTCTAGAGATTCGTAGAGAGTTGGGCCTTTATACCATGGCATCTTCTCGCTACGTTTAACTAGGTTATCACCAGTCCAGCCGGAAGTAGGCACAAATGGAATCTTCTCCACATTATAGCCAACCATTTTTAGCATACTCGAGATCTCATTTTTAATCTCTTCATATCTCTCTTGACCCCAGTTGACAGTTGCGTCATCCATTTTGTTAACAGCTACCACTAATTGTTTTACTCCCAAAGTGAAAGCGAGAAAGGCATGTTCTCTTGTCTGTCCGCCGGGACCAATGCCAGCTTCGAATTCTCCTCTTTTGGCGGAAACGAAAAGAACTGCAGCGTCGGCTTGACTTGCTCCTGTGACCATGTTTTTCACGAAGTCTCTGTGTCCTGGGGCATCGATTACGGTGAAGAAATATTTTGGTGTCTCAAATCTTAGGAAGGCAAGGTCTATGGTCAGACCTCTTTCTCTTTCTTCCTTCAATTTGTCCAGGACCCACGCAAATTTGAAGGTTTCTTTGCCCATCTTTTTAGCTTCCTCTTCGTAAGTTTTGGCGATGCGTTCCTCTACGGTTTTGGTAAGGTAGAAAAGATGACCTGTAGTTGTAGATTTTCCATGGTCAACGTGCCCCATGATTATTAGGTTCATGTGGGGTTTTGCAGGTTTGCTCATTTCTTTTCCTCCATTTTTGGAATTTTTCCTTTAAGTGTAGTGAAATTCGTTACATCCAACTGTTTGTTCGGTTATTTTAAGTTTCCCCTATGAACTTTTGATGTTGTGAAGCAAGTTGTGTTTTGTTTCTTGGCGGGGTTGGTTAGAAATTCATATATCGAATGGACTGTATCCATATAATTGATATGCATGAATTTATGGAGAGAGATTCCGCCTGGAGATAAGATTCCAGAAGTAATAAACGTAGTTGTGGAAGTTATAAGTGGATCCCGAGACAAATATGAGTATAATTTAGAATGGGAAGTCTTTGTATTAGATCGAGTTCTCCACTCTTCTGTTGTTTTTCCGGTAGAATATGGTTTTATTCCTCAAACTTGGTTTGATGATAATGACCCACTGGATGTTATGGTGTTAAGTTACGAACCCATGGAAGTGGGCTGCATAGTAAAGACAAGGGCAATTGGTCTATTGATCATGGAAGATGAAGAAGGAGAAGACCCAAAAATATTATCGGTGCCTACATGTGATCCAAGGTTCAATGGATTCCAGGATATTGGCGATGTACATCCCCATACATTGAGAGAGATTCAAGAATTCTTCGAAACATATAAACGATTAGAACCTAGAAAATGGGTTAAATTCAAAGTGTGGAAAAAGGCTGAAGAAGCGAAGAAGACCATCAGCTATGCGATTAACCTATACAAGAAAACTTTTCCAGGAAAAAAGTGAAACCATGTGATTCTGATTTATGTAAGGTTTTCAAGAGAGATAAGATGGTTAATGAAAGGATCTGAAAACAGATATTAGCGTTCGCACATTGATATATTCATAGGTCACTGAACCATGCCGGCAAACTTACCTGCAGAAGCAAAGCATAAATGGAGCGAAGTTTCTGCGGCAAGGACAGATCAACAAAAACTTCAACTATTACAAGAATTCCTAAGTCTAGTTCCAAAGCACAAAGGAACTGGACGTCTATGCGCCCAAGTCAAACGCCAAATGGCTACACTACGGAAAGAAATTGCAGAGAAGAAACAACGGCGAGTGGGAAAAGGCGGACCCAAATTCTTTATAGAAAAAGAAGGAGCAGCCCAGATTGTAGTTTTAGGCATGACAAACGTTGGTAAAAGTAGTTTATTGGCTTCAACCACCAACGCAAAAGCGGAGGTTTCCAGCTATTCTTACACCACTAGACAACCTGTACCCGGCATTTTCCAATACGAAGACATCCAATTTCAGATTATTGAAGCCCCAGCTTTAATGGAGGGTTCGGCAAAAGGCGAAGCTTGTGGCCTGCAGACATTAGCACTCGCCCGCAACGCAGACGGGCTAATCCTAATGGCAGATTTATCACAGAACCCAACGAAGCAGTTCTCTTTGATTCTAAGCGAGTTAGAGAAAGCGAGAATCCTTATAAACAAACCACTTGCGCGAGTGGATATCGAAAGAAAACATGCAGGTGCTGGTCTCAAAATAATCACTCTTGGGCAACTTGTAAATTGCACAACTAACGACGTTGAGAACTTGCTGAAGAGCTACCGAATATACGCTGCGACTGTAAAAATTTTTGGAGACGCCACCTTAGGCAACATAGAAGACGCAATTTTCGAAAATACCATATATCGACCAGCGGTTGTTGTTGCTAACAAAGCAGACAACCCAGAAGCGGTAAAGAAATTAGCGGAACTAAAGAAAATGGTTGGAGAACAGATAAGAGTATTATCCATTTCCTGCAAAACTCAAACTGGACTAGAGTTTTTGGGAAGAGAATTGTTTGAATCATTGAACTTAATTCGAATCTATACAAGAGACCCAAGCAAGAAAGAACCATCCAAAAAGCCGTTTATCCTAAAGAGGAGTGCTAAGATTCTTGACCTTGCTAAACAAATACATAGCGATTTTCACAAACAGTTTTCTTACTCTAAGGTTTGGTCCAAACATTCAGAAAAGGGCAAGAGCACAGACATGAAACGAGGGTTACGTTATAATGGACAAAAAGTAGGCCTGAAGTTTCCACTAGAAGATGGAGACATCGTGGAAATTCACACGAAATGACTGACAAGAATTTCATTCAACGAGACGCTCGTGCTACTCTCTCCATCTCATTCTTTTTCTTTATTGCCTCACTTTTCATATCGTTATTAGTAGCCAAAATAAGCTCTTCGGCAAGACATTCCTCGTAGGAACGAGGATTGCCAAACGTTATCTTCCTCGCTCCCTCAGAAATGAAACGCAGAGCTAAATCTACTCTTCTTTGCGGTGACACATCAACTGCCATGTGATACACGACGCCACCATAGCTAATCCGGGTAGTGTCTTCGCAAGGTGCAGAATTCTCAACCGTTTTAACAAGGATTTCAATTGGGTTTTTTCCTGTGCGGAGACTAATAATCTCGAACGCATTTCTTACGAGGTTGATAGTTCTAGATTTTTTCCCAGCGCTTTTTCCTGGTCGCATGAGATTGTTAACAAGTCTTTCTACAATGTTGACTTCTGCTTTGCGAAATCTTCCGTGTTCATGACGCCCCATGCTATGGGGGACATAAACTGGGCTAAGAGAAATGTAGCTTTTAAGCCCGGGATCCATGACTTCTATACCTTCAAAGCTCCATTTTCCGAACAACTTGATCTCTTGTTCTTTGCTCAAGTGGATGTCACCTAGATAGCCATCTGGGTTTTGAAGCCTCTATTTAAAGTTTATTAAGTCATTATTACGAAGCCATAAAACAAGGAGATGGGTCAACGTAAGGGTTTTTCCTTTCTGCCTAACACCAACTCTTTAAGGGAAACTCCATTAACAGTAATAACCTTCCAGCGAACTCCAGGTATGTCGCCCATGCTTCCTCCACGAGAACCTCCAATGCCTTCTACTACAACTTCATCATGTTCATCCACTACATTCAGGGCACCGTCTCCTGGAAGAAATGCCGTTAGGGTTCGACCGTTCTTTATGAGTTGCGTTCTTACACACTTTCGGATGGCACTGTTAGGTTGTTTACTTTCTACTCCAACTTTTTCTAGAACTATCCCACGAGCCATAGGAGCCCCTTGTAAAGGGTCTGATTTAACGTCGAGTTTCAACATTCGGCGTTTATAGTAGATATTACTCCATCGAAACTTCTTTCGTCTTTTACTTAGTTTTCTTGCGGCGAACTCGCCTGTTGGAGACTTTGAACCCATGTTTTATCGTATCCTCTGTCACATAATCACAAACCTCCTATTTAAATTATGTAATTCTTGGGTTCTGCAGTTGCACCTTAAATCCGCAATGAAAGTCTCCTTCAACTGTGAGCATTCTTGAAAACCTAAAGGATTTTTCCCAAGTTTCATGTGGCTCAGTAAACATGAATCTAATTAAACACAACAATCCTTTTCCATTCAGTAGGTTCTTCGCAACATTTATAACTCAACACTCTCATTGAAACAAAAGGTAACATAAAAAAACAAAGGAAATTATCAGGCATGGGTCACCGAAAGAAGCACGCCCCCAAAAGAGGTTCACTAGCCTATTTACCCAGAGGACGTGCCGCCAGTCAGATCGGTAGAATACGATTCTGGCCCACAGTAGAGGAAGGCCCTACGTTACTTGGGTTCATGGGCTTCAAGGCTGGAATGACCCATGTCTATATGATAGAAGATAAACCCGCATCTCCAGACTTCGGCAAAGAAACAGCCCATACAGCCACAATCCTCGACACCCCACCAATCTTAATCTGTGCCATCCGAGCCTACACCAAAACCCCATACGGCTTAAGAACCCTAACCGAAGCTTGGATGAAAAGTCCACCAGAAGACTTTAATCGACTCCTTACAATTCCAGAAAGCTTTCCAGAAAACTTTCTCACGAAAATAGAAGAAGACCTCGAAAAGATTGCAGAATTTCGCCTCTTAGCCTCTACACAACCAAGACTAGCTGGCATTCCCAAGAAAAAACCTGACCTAATGGAAATAAAGATTGATGGAAGGTCCATAAACGACCAGTTCACGTACGCTAAGGAGTTGCTGGGAAAGACAATCTCTGTACTAGACGTCTTTAAAGAAGGACAACTTATAGATGCCATCTCGGTAACAAAGGGAAAAGGTTGGCAGGGACCTGTAAAACGCTGGGGAGTAAGAATTCTGTCCCGAAAATCTCGAAAAACCAAAAGGGGCGTTGCGGTTCTTGGAGCATGGCATCCCACAAGAGTTCTTTACACAGTTCCAAGAGCGGGTCAGATGGGTTACCATCAAAGAACCGAATACAACAAACGCATTCTAAAGATCGGAACAAACGGAAACGAGGTTACTCCGAAAGGAGGATTCTTACGGTATGGTCCAGTTAAAGGAATATACCTCCTCATAGATGGAAGCCTACCAGGTCCAGCCAAACGTCTTATACGATTACGATATCCGGCACGACCACCTAGAGGAACCCCAGAAGTCCCACCCAAAATCACACAAATATCCCTCGCATCACCGCAAGGATAAGGTGGGAAAACCATGGGTAAACGATCAGCAAAAATCTTTAACCTCAAGGGCGAAGCCACTGGAAAAGCCCGTCTACCTCCAGTTTTCAGAACACCCCTTAGACCTGATGTTATAAAAAGAGCGGTTATTGCAATTCAATCTCATCGCTTCCAACCACAAGGCCGGGATATTTTTGCTGGAAAAAGAACAACTGCTGAATCCCGAGGCGTTGGTCTAGGGATTGCAAGGGTTTCAAGAGTGAAGGGAAGCCAGCGAGCTGCCTTCATCCCCTTTGCTGTAGGGGGACGAGCTACGCATCCCCCAAAGGTTGAAAAAAAAGTTGAAAAGAAAATCCCTAAAAAAGAGATGAGACTTGCTTTGCAGTCAGCAGTTGCTGCCACTGCCTCCAAAGAGATCGTGTCTTCTCGTGGGCATGTGGTAGATGAGGTTCCGGATTTTCCACTTGTTGTGGTGGACGAAATTCAGGGCTTAAGAAAAACCCGAGAAGTTAGAGACACTTTCATTCAGTTGGGAGTTTGGCCAGATATCTATCGAGTTAAGGAAAGTCGGAAGGTTCGGGCTGGCAAAGGTAAGATGCGAGGGCGAAGAATTAAACAGGCAGTGGGCCCACTTCTCGTAATCGCCAAAAACGAAGGAGTTGTTGAAGCGGCACGAAATGTCTCAGGAGTAGCCATAGTGACTATAGATGGCTTGAATGTAGAACTTTTAGCCCCTGGTACTCATCCGGGAAGGCTTACCATATGGACAAATTCAGCATTCCAAATGCTGGACACTGTATTTGGAGGTAGGCAATGAAATGGACCCTTATGAGGTTATACGTTATCCTGTTATGACAGAGGTTACAAGTCGCATACTTGAAACCGAAAACAAACTGGTCTTCATTGTAAACACATCTGCAACAAAAGCAGACATCAAGAAGGCAGTTGAACAACTCTATGAGGTTGTGGTAGAAAAAGTCAATATAATGATAACACCAAAAGCCCAAAAAAAGGCGTTTGTGAAACTTCATCCAGAATACAAAGCAGTGGATGTAGCAATCAAGCTGGGCATTCTGTAGGAGATGCAAGTTTATGGGTAAGCGAATTCGTGTTCAAAGACGCGGTAGAGGCTCTTCAACCTTTCGGGCGTCCTCCCACAAAAGAGTTGCCCCAGCTCACTACCCTCCTACCTCCAAAGAAGAGAAGGAAGGTGTCATTCAAGGTCAGATTTCAGAAATTCTCCATGATCCCGGAAGGGGGGCACCTTTAGCCTCAGTGAGATTAGAAACCGGCGAGACATTCTATACAGTTGTTCCAGAAGGTGTCTATGAAGGCCAACCGACACAGATTGGAAGCAGAGCTGCCGTGGACATCGGCAATGTGCTTCCTTTAGGCAGCATCCCAGAAGGTACGATGGTATGCAACATTGAACTTTCACTTGGAGATGGAGGCAAAATCGCCCGTTCTTCTGGAGCCTATGCAACTATAGTGGGACACACTCCTAGCGGAACTATGATAAAGCTTCCGTCAGGAAAAACACGATACGTAAATGATCTTTGTCGAGCAACCGTTGGAGTCATTTCGGGAGCGGGGCGAGTTGAGAAGCCTTTTCTCAAAGCTGGCGCCAAATTTCATTTGAAAAAAGCGAAGGGTCACAAGTATCCACGAACACGAGGTATTGCCATGGTAGCGGCATCTCACCCATATGGAAGCAGTAAAAGGAGTGCACGTAAGGTCACCACAGTTTCTCGTCGGGCACCGCCAGGTAAAAAGGTTGGATTGATAGCGGCAAGGAGCACTGGTCGTAAACGAAAGAGAAGATAATTCATGACGCTGGAAAGGTTTAATAGTATTTATTCAAGTTGATGGAAAAGTTATATGGACAACGTGGGTGCAGTGGATTTCTTTATCGTCTCTTTTTCATTAGAGCGTAAGCAGCAGCTGTAATCACCAAACCAATAGCAACTATCAGAATCCAGAACAACGGTTCACTCCAGATTAGCGCAGCACTAGGCTGCCCCATGAGAGCCCAAATACTGAAGTGACTGATCGTTGCCCATGCATAATGTTCTGAGGTGTTCACATGAGTTTCAATAGGAACCCATACACCTAGCGTAGCGTTCCAACAATGGATTTTCAAGGTTTCTTCGTCTAGTTCCATTTCGCTCAACTGCTCTGGAGTGTAGTCCATGCGTATGGTGGCGTTCACATTTACGTCAGTCTCAATACATTGGATGTATACGTATTTTCCGAGAACCTTGTATGTGTTTGGAGGAGGTTCAACTCCCTCAGGGGGCTCTGTTAGATTTGCGACATATAGTTTAGCAGGTTTTGAGATTCCAGTTATTTCGATAACGGTCCCAACATTTTCTGTTGCATTCGCTATATAGGGGTTGGCTTCGCTGACGAATTCAGGGTGCGCTATTTCGAATTCGCCCACGCCCGATTTGACTTCGATGTCGAACATCATATCCATGACGCTATTGGGAGTCTGATTGTACCAAATCATGCGGCTCCTGTCAGAAGCAGTTTCGTCTGGTTCTGGGACAGTGGCAGGTGCGAATAATACAATCGAATGGGTGAGGTTGCTGCCTCCTTCGATCGTTATTTTGAATTTTTCTCCTTTTCTAGGTCGATCATAGGGGCTCATCTCACTGGCGAGATTAAGGAATCTTCTGAGTTGGAACCTTGTACTGTTGATGATGTCTATGGGTGCCCAGAGTCCGAGTCCATCTATGCTTCCCTTCATCAGTGTTTCTGTGAAATTGTAGCTGGCTGTAAGACTTCTGATGTCTATTTCTGTTTGGTTTATGAAGGAGTGTTGCCATGGTACTGGCATGTGGTAGCGACTGTATTGTGCTAGCATGTATTGGAGGTAGATATCTTTTACGTGGTTCAGTTCAGCGTTTAGGTCGTCTCGGATTGTGTAGGTTTCTCTCACCTCTTGCCTGCCGTTTTCATAGGTTAATGAACTTTCGTATGACTCTAGAGAGCAGTAGGTGGTGTTTAGAAGCGACTCTACCAACATTCTTATTTCAGTTGGCATAATTTCCAGCGGCATCAAAGTGACATTTTGCAGTGTTTCTACAATTAGTTGAGTCACTTCCTCCCTCACCTGCTCAAGGTCCTCTGCTACTGCGGTTGTTTCGAAAGCAAATCTTCCGTCTGTTTTGGTATAGGTCATTTGGACGGATGCAGTTTTGGTGCAGGAAAACGTTTTGTTCAATATGTCTGGAAGAGTTTCAGGGATTGAGGGGTGGATTTGTGGTACAAGAGGAAGAAACCCATCGACAAGGCTTTGAACGTCGTCAACAAACGTGAATTCCATGGAGGCTTGTCTTGTGGAATGAGTGTATCCTAGCTCGAATGAGGTTGTTTGAACCGAACATAAAGTGGTGTTTAATGCTGAGTACATCAGTGTTTGCAGTTGTTCTCTCTCTTCTGGGGGCACGTATGGAGATAAGTATAGAGACAAGATAGCGTTTGCGAATGCTTCAAGAAAGTCTCCATGAATATCCACTTCGAAATCGACCTCTGAACCTGAAGGGTCGGTTATCGGAGTCTTCGTAGCGTTCAATTTTGTGCATTCAAGCACTCCGTTTGTCATTTCATAAAGGGACCCTGACCCTGTTCCTTGGATGGAGTTCAATTGTAGAAGTATCATGTCAAGGTTTTCTTCACTCAGTTCAAGACCATAGAAACTGCCATACAGGACTCTTATGTTGCCACTTAGAGAAAGGTTGGTTTGGTTTCCTTGAAAAGCCAAGTCCAAGTTGCCTAATGCAAAACCTGGCAACATGCTTATTGTCATATTGCCACTTAGCTCACCACTTTGATATTCTCCGACTATTGAGACGTCGGTTGAGTTTAGCAGAAAACATACGAAGTCAAATAGTTGTTCGCTTTCTGAAGGCACTTCAAAATCGAAAGGTAGAAAGGTTGTTGGTACAGTTGTTGAGCAGCCAATCTCTGTAGTGAAAAGACCATCCGAATACGTTACGCTTAGGCTTGCATCCGTAGAGTTGAAGGGAACTTTCGAAGTAATATATGAGGGGAGAATTACCGTGCAATTGGTCCTTGTGTCAAAAACATCAGCAGAATATGTTTCAAGCATTGACATAGTTGTTGAATTCAGTGGAAATTTTGAGGCGTATTCAGGAGACAATAAGACTGTACTATTCTGTGAAATCACCGTACGAAGTCCTGTCCTCATGAGGCTTACATCTCCCTGCATTACCAGATCTTTCAATGAGGGCATACCTACAAAGGGTGACATTGTAGGGGTCGAATTTAACCCTCCACCAATCACTACTCGCCCATCTGGATACACAACAAACTTCGCTTCCACATTTGTGACGGGTGGGTCAAACTCCATGTATGAATACTCTCTTGATAGAGGTATGTTTGATATGGTGTCAATAACATCGGTGTACCAATTGAAGCCGAAATATGAGGAATACTCAGGATACGTTTCAGATAATGTGATCTGGTAGATTTTTTCCGGGTCTAAACCAGAATTGTAGATCATTGGACCATAAACGGAGAGGTTGACAAGTTGAATACCAGTTTCGGGATATACGATTTCAGATTGCTGAACGTGTATATATCTGAGAGAGGAATCCTCATGGTCCAGAAGCTTGGACACTTCAACATTGTATAGTATCCAAGGAAAAGTAATGTTCACCTCTACGCTGATCTGCAAGTAATCGAAAAGCCCATCACCATCGGTATCAACACCTTTGTCATCAACATCACCGGTAAGACTAGCTCCATAACCTAAAGGAAATAGTTGCGCACCGACAGAAGATATCTGTCCTCCCAGACTCGACAAAATCGAAAACGTTAGAAAAGATATTAGTAATACCGGCACAATTTTCCTACTTGTCTTCGTATTCGTTCACCAAAATCTCTAGTGAAACCTACAGTTATAAATAATTTGGGCTTAGAAGAAGTCAAGTGGAGGATTAAGACTACGCGGATCACCACTATGTGCTTACGGAACCTTCTTCGTAGACGCCTAAGAACTTCACTCTGCATCCTCGGGATCACCTTAGCCACCATATTTATAGTGACGATTGGCGCGACAACTTCAAGATACACATCTGTCATCCGAGAAATGAACATTTTTTTCAGTGGGGACATTGTGGTCGTCGCCCAAGGTTCCATAGTAGTCCAAGCGTTTCCGATAAGTGGAGGAAACCTTCCAGAAGATACAATTGACGAGATGAAGGAAATAGAAGGAGTGAGAACGGCGGTTCCTATGCTAGTTTTCTTCGGCTATAAACTCGAAGGTGTTATCCAACCTGTACCAGCAAACATCAGCATCGGAATACCTCCTGAAAGCTGGGCAATTCTAGTTGGATCCACACCTCTAAAACCTGATGGAAGATGGCCCTCAGCAAATTCCAGTGCAAAAGAAGTTGTAGTCGGCCCATCCCTTGCTGACCAGTATAACCTCGCTGTCAGCTCAACAATAAGAATCCAAAACAATGATCTAATGGTTGTAGGAATTCTTGACACCCCTTCAGCGATTCTGACTCGCGCGATCATCATCCCTCTCCGAGTAGCTCAACATGTATATCTTCCCACCCATCCCTCCTGGATCAACATGATAGTTGTCGAGCCAGAAGACGAAAGTATGGAAAAAGAAGTTGCGGAGAACATTGAAACGAACATTGGTGGGGTCGAAGCTTTAACAGCTGATGAGAGAAACGAGATTATTGCCCCTCTTCTCTCCGACATCGAAATGTGGAATCTGGGAATAAGAGGTATGCTCTTCTTTTTGAGCATGATCCTTGTGACAACCGTTGCTGTAATGAACATTTCTGAGAGGAGAAGAGATTTCGCCACATTGGGCGCTATAGGTGCGCCCAGAAGCTTCATCTTCCGTCTAGTCATCACCGAAACGACTCTAATAGGCTTGTTCGGTGGGCTTCTCGGAATACTAGTAGGCACAGTAGCCACGCTTCTTCTGGCGAGCCTTTACACAAACATTCCACTCACATTGTTCTTCCAAAGTCCGTTTGACATAGTTTCTCCAGTCTTTATGGCCGAAGTTCTAACATCAACTGTTGTGGTAAGCTGTGCTGCAGGCTTAGTTCCAGCCGTGAATGCGATGAGAGCGAACATCTCGGAAGTTTTGAGGTCAGAATATTGATTGTAAAGGCAGTAGAATTAACCCGCATATATCGCCTTGGCTCTTCTCATATAACAGCAGTAGACAAAGTCAATCTTCAGGTAGATGAAGCGAACCTTGTGTCAATCATAGGACCATCTGGCTCCGGAAAGACCACGCTTCTGCATCTCATAGGACTAAACGACACACCCACATCAGGAAAGATTCTCTTCAATGGGGACGATACTTCATTTCTAAGCGAAAGCGAGCGGAGGAAAACTAGGCTTCAGCGTATGGGCTTCATCTTTCAGACCTTCAACCTACTTCCTACACTAACGGCTTTAGAAAATGTTGAATTGCCAATGGCGCTTGCCAAGTTTTCACAGAAAGAGCAGATGGGTAAGACCGTTAATCTTCTCGAAACCGTTGGACTAGCCGAGAGACTCCAACACAGACCCAAGCAACTCAGCGCGGGCGAGATGCAGCGAGTCGCAATAGCTAGAGCCCTTGCAAACAATCCTTCTCTAATCCTTGCTGATGAGCCGACAGGTGAACTTGATTCGAAAGCTGGCTGCGAAATCATAAACCTACTTTCTGAGTTATGCAAAAATCAAAACATTGCCGTGGTACTCGCAACGCATGATGAGAGAATGGCCGAAGTATCTGACGTAACATATCGAATCTGCGATGGCGTGATCACACTCGAGTAACAGTAGTCGTTGTTCGCGTGCTTTAGACTTTTTTGGAACTTACTTCACTGTTAAAATCTCTGAAATCAACATATCCTTAAATCTGTGCGTGTTCATTTTGGCATGTATTCAACTTGTCTATTATGAACGGAATCTTTAATAGAACCTAAGAAGTCATGTAAAATGAGGCGAAGATTTTGCCTAAGGAATTCATCTATCGTGGTCATACTTTAAACGAACTGGAAAGCATGTCAATGGACGAGTTCATTCGTATACTTCCTTCAAGGCAACGCCGAAGTCTACATCGTGGGCTGACAAGCGAACAACGGGTTCTTCTCGAAAATGTTCGAAAAGCAATGGAGACATTAAACGAGGGACAAAAGGTTGTTGTGAAAACTCATGTGCGTGACATGATTATCCTCCCAGAGATGATTGGTGTCACTTTTCTGGTTCATAATGGGAAAGAGTTTACGTCTGTTGAAATACTTCCTGAAATGGTTGGACATTATTTAGGTGAATTTGCCATCACAAATAGACCAGTTAAGCATGGATCACCCGGTATCGGGGCATCCCGTTCATCTATGTATGTGCCTCTGAAGTAGTATCCAAAAAACACCTGAATTGGGTGTTATATGTTTTTTGTGGAAGGATCACGCGATTCTTTCTGAGATTAGGCTCGATAAGTCAGTTCTGTGGGTTCTTTTTTCTTCATCGGAGAGATTCGAGGAAGAGGAATTGGCGGCGGAATATTTAATGTTCGGGTGATAATCACGGATTCTAGGAATACAACATTAGAAATTGATTGGACAACAATTTGCGGCGGAGGCTTCTTCTCTTCATAATCGTTATGAATTTTCTTCAGTTCATCTTGTTTTCCTCTTACGTGTGCTCTTCCTTTTACACTTATTTGAGCGACCGGCGGCGCGTAATTTATGGTGAAAACAAAAGGAACTTCTAAAACGTCTGCTTCTTTTTTGTTTATCCCAAGTATGTTAACATTTGTAGCGATCTTCACTGGAGGGATTGGTTTTCCTATTTCCCAAAGACGCTCAGCGGAAATATTATTTATGAAAACCCTGACTTGTAAGTTAGTGTTTCCGTTCATAAGCATCATCAAACAACATAACACTCAAGCACTTAAATACTCTCTGTCTGCGAAGAACATTATGCATGTATGTTGCAGAAGATCTATCACTGCATCTCCCCCGCGCACGCATGTCACCAGTGCCCGCAAACACTGTTCTAATGTGTAGAATTATATATTGCAAACTGCAACAAGTTTGTAGGACTTGGGGATATACCTTTTTGAAAAATAATAGTGCTGATAATACTAAACAGAGATGGTTTTTTCATGGAGGGAAAATTGGTTGCGCGTGCGCACAATAGCTGTGACGATGATCACCTTGCTTGCTGCCTCCGTACTAGCGTATATTGTTTTGCACCATAGGGAAGCAATGTCCTTTGCTTACGAGCTAGATTATTCTTGGCACTACTCCAAAGGAGGACATCTCATAATCACAAGGACAGACAAAACCTACACGACTCAACCAATTCACATTCTTGCAGAGGTCACTACGCTCTCCAATGGTTGGCTAATTCTTCCTTACAACATTCTCACGCGTGGTCTGTTAACTGTTCTGGGACCAGCAAAAGCCGAGATCAATTTGGGTAACATCACAGATGGAAACTACACCTTATCAGTAATTATGAGAGATGCCGTTGATGAATATGAAGTTCACAAAACGTACAACATGTTCTGGGTTAAGGAAATAAACAGCACTTACGGAATGGTAGTAGAGAAGGAGGAATTTGAAAAGTGCTTAGATGGATTTACTGTTGAATTTATGGATGCACGCTTTGTCGATCACCAAGTTAATTCGAGTAAAATGAAGGATTACACGTTAAGCCGCGTTGAAGCGCTTGGTGGAACGATCGTTGATGAATATAGATACACACCCACGGATTCTCTTCTGGTGCGTTTTTACTATCAAGGAGAACTCCAAGATCTTGCTCAGATTATAATCGACTTGGCCAAGATGGATCCAAGCTTGCACATAGCCATATTTTCTAACACACAATGGAGGATACTTTCATGGACGCTTTACGATTTCGTTATTCTAGTCTATAAGCTAGATTCATTTGGAGACATCAAGAACGTGCTGCATGAAGAAGGACTGAAAATTGCGAACGAAGATACATATGGAGGGTCAAGAGAAGGTGAAGTCTACTATACCATCTACGCTTCGTCATTACCCACAGAAAAGGTTGCAACCGAAGTTCAAAACGATCTGATCAACACAATTTCAGAGAAACTAGAGCTAACCTACAACGTAGACTACGTAATACTGCTCTAGAGCGAAGGATGCGAGCATAAGTCGAACTTGGGTCGTCTTAGACTTTAAGTGTAGATTACTCCTCTGTTTCCGTCGGCTTATATCTGGTGAACCCACAATGCCCGCATGTGTAACGATCACTATGATCTGCCATGAAATATCCAATTCCACATCTTTCACAGAAGGGAAGTAAACGTTTGACATTGTCTCCTTCAATTTTATAATGGGTGAAGAGGCCTTTTCGTTTCTTCTTTTTCTTCTCCGCCCCTTTCTTTTTCTTTTTCTCTTCCTCTATTTTCTCTTCTTCTTCCTCTGTCTCCTCTTCTTCTTTAACTTCTTCGACTTCTTCAGTCATTTATCATTCCTTCTTCTCTTCGGTTGGTTTTTCTGGAGGCATATTTCTGGTAATTATATGCTCTGGTTCTACAAGCTTAACTTGTTCCGGAGACTCGTAAAGATTAGCCTCTCCAACGGCTAGCATCGTTCCAGTTTTTGTTTCCACTTTTCTAACATACAATAGTTCAATGTTTGCTTTCAGTTTTTCTGCAAGTTTCTTTCTTATTTCAAGGCGTGATGGGGTCCCTTTTGTTTCTTCGTGGTTTACTTCGAAGACTATTTCTTTCCGTTTCAGTAAAGGATTGTGTTGTTGAGAGGTTACTTTAATTTTCATCTTGTAAACTTCCACTGTGTTGTTGATGGTGGTGTGTCTCTTTTACTTTAACTTTTCGTTGATAAAAAATTTTGAAATAACATTTTCTTACATGATGGTTAAGCTTACAGTATCGCTCTATTGTTCCCTGTTTCCATCAACGAATTCCATGAACCATTGCTCAGCTGTTTCTAGTGGCAAAATTTGTGGTGGATGTTTGAAGGCATAGGCTGAAAGGCTGGTCAAAGGACCACTTAGTCCTCTGTCAAGGGCAATCTTAACCCCTCTTATGACATCAAGCAGAACTGAACCTGCATTCGGGGCGTCAACTGTACTCAACTTCAGATCTAACTGCATAGGCACTCTTCCAAAGTAGAATCCTTTAATCCAAAAGTAGCTGTCCCTTCGGTTTTCAAGAAAATCCACATAATCAGTGGACCCAGCCACAATAGACGCTCTATATGGTAGTGCCGTTTCTACAGACTTTGTTTTAACAATTCTTTTGGCTTCTCTAGTTCGTTCAAGTGTGTTAAGTGACTCCGTTCCTCCTCCAACATCAAGTTGATAAGTTTTGGAAACACGAACACCTCGATCTGCTAAAGTCTTCAGAAGCATCTTATGGATGATTGTGGCTCCCACTTGATCCACCAAGTCGTCGCCAACAACAGGCAAACCAGTTTTCTCAAAACGTTTTCCCCATGCAACGTCACTGGCAATAAAGGTGGGCAGGGCATTGATGAAGGCGCATCCTGCTTTGAGTGCTTCCCCTGCATACCATTGTGAAGCCTTTATGGCCCCGCTTGGGAGAAGGTTGATAACAATTTCAACATCGGTTTCTTCAAGTTCTTTTGCCACTTCGACTCGGGGGCTATCGCTTATTTCAATTACATTTTTTAGATATTTGGCAACTCCATCTAAGACTGGGCCTTTTAGAACTGGCACATCCAGATGAGGAACATGGGCGAGATTTTGAGTATTATTTGGTTGCGCATAAATTGCTTCGGAGAGGTCTTTTCCTATTTTTCTCGCGTCGATGTCAAAGGCTGAAACAAACTTAACGTCTTTAGGGTGATAATTTCCAAGGAAAAGATGTGCCAGTCCTAATGCATCTTCTTCCTTCTCAGCATCTCTATAAAAATGAGCGCCTTGTACAAGTGCAGAAGCACAGTTTCCTACACCAATTAATGCAACTTTAATTTGAGGCATGAATGCCCATCACCTTGTATTAAGAGTTAACAAGGTATAACAAATGTGTTCATAAGGTTTGACATCTAATTTTAATTCTGGCGAACGCTTTTCATAAAACCGAGTGCAGAAGGCACAAGGAATGACATGATATGTGTGGTAAACGTGTGCTATTGTATGCGCGCGCTATTACCCCCTTCTTTGCCTTGAAGTAAGCTCTAACCAAAGCCTCCGGGTATGACAAAATGATAAATAAACCTACTTTTTCATATTTGTATGTCTGAATTATCTAGGGAGGTGAATGCGTATGGCTATTGTAAAGATTATAGAACTTGTTGGCTCTTCTACGGAAGGGTGGCAGGAGGCCGCTGAAAAAGCATTAACTGAAGCTTCTAAAACGGTGAGAAACATCGTGGGAATGGATGTTGTCGGCTGGACTGCTAAGGTTGAGAAAAACAAGATCGCTTCTTACAAGACCAATGTCAAGATAGCGTTCGTCGCTGAGCGACCATGAGCCTAAAAAGGCATGCGCATGAGAAGTTGATCACATCAGGTTCGCTGATGTTGGAAACAGTCATTTTCAAGTTTCAGCTTTTTCTGTGTTATGTTTCTGACTTGACCGGAATGATATCCCAGTGCGCGCCTATGTTCAATCTTATTGTCAATTCTTTTCTTCCACCACTTTCGAGCTCTTCATATATTGGCTTTCCTTTTATTCCTTGGAAACAGATGGCGCGTTCGTAGACCAACCCTTACGAGAGCCAGCATTAGCGGAACTTCCATTAGAGGTCCTATCACTGTAGCTAAGGCAGCGCCTGAATTGAGACCGTAAAGTGTTGTTGCGACTGCGATGGCGACCTCGAAATGGCTGCTTGACCCGATGAGAGTGGTGTCTATTGATGTTGCGTAGTCCCAGTTTGACAGCCAGGAGGTTGTATAAGTGATTGCGATCATTGTAACGTAATGGAGCAAATTTGGAGCTGCTAGAGAAGCTACTAGGAGCGGATTGTTGAGGATGATCTCTCCTTGAAAGGAAAACATGACGATTAGAGTAAGCAAGAGCGCGATAATGGATATTCTGCGTACAAGTTCAAGATAAGTGGACTCAAACCACTCCTTCCCCTTCCTTCTTATTAGCAGCTTTCTGGAAGCCGCCCCTAGAGACACTGGAAGAGCTATGAAAATGATTACACTGATGGCGATCAAATCCCATGGAATCGGAATACCACTCACTCCTAAATAGAATGCTGACATAGGCGCATAGAGAATAACCATCAGCAATGCATTGATAGCTGTATTTATTAGTCCCTGGGCTAGGTCTCCCTTAGCAAGCAGCATCCACCACATAACCATTGCAGTGCAAGGAGACATACCGAGAAGAATGATGCCTGCTCTTTGAATTGGATCAGCAACAAGCAGGTTTGCATAGAGAGTCATTATGGGGGGAGCGATGACCCAATTTGCAATTATTGTGAGGAGCATTGGTCTTGGCTTTCTCACCGCCTTCTTAATGTCGCTGAAGGCTATGCCTACAACTGTTGGGTACATCATGAAAAAAAGGCAGATACCAATCGGAATCGACAATTTGGCGAATTTCAAAGAGTCCAGATACTGCCCAAATCTTGGGAAAAATCTTCCTAGTAAGAGGCCAACAACGATGCAGATGGCAATCCACAAGGTAAGGTACTTCTCAAAAATCCCGAGCTTGGCTTCCTTTTTCTCTGTCAAGGTTGTACTTCTCCTGCAGAATTCTCATTTTCAAGAGATGCCCTTGAGGTCGTGCCAATTAGAATGTCGCATTTACATATTTAAATCTATCGTTACAAATCAACATGAAGTACGTCGCCTTGAAAAGACGCAATACCGTCAACTGCTTACAGAATTTTCAGTTTATGCATGCCCTCAAGCAATTTGGGGTCTGCGAGGCTATAAAAGACCCATTTTCCTTCTTTTCTATCCTTGACTAATCCTGCATTTTCTAGAAGACCTAGGTGATGAGAAGCAGTGGGTTGCGTTAGGTCTAACGCGACCATTACCTCACACACGCACATCTCACGGACTTCGAGAAGACTTAAAATCCTTAAACGTGTCTCGTCAGCAAGAGCCTTGAAAAACCTGTGTTGCTTATCAGCGGCTTCAACACTTGCGATCTCATTGGCCATCTGCTTCAACTCATCTGCATATTTTAGAGCATCTTCTGCAGGGCAAATCCCAGATTTTATCAATCGATTAAGTCGTTTGCTCACTTTGGATTTAGATATCATATTTCGACACTTGAAAGTGATTTGAACATATTTAAATATGTTTCCAGCTCGCACGTGAGTTGTTACATTAACAAAACAAAATATATAAATATGTTGCCCTACATGGTGTTCTCACTAAACTCGGAGAGGTAACTACCATTGAGTGAAAGGGACAAGGGCACGTGCGCATGTACTCAAAGAGTCTCAGATGTTTTAAGAGCGGCCAAACCGAAGAAAGATTTGTTGAAGAAAGTTATGTGCGCAAAGTGTGGGAAAGTCTTCTGGACTAATGTGGACGGTAATCTTTGTCTTGATTGCAGAGAAAACTAGGCAGAGATATTCATGGTGGAAAAAAAGCAGAAAATGGGGTTCATCTTATGTGTATGCACTGGGAAATGTCCCGGGTTTTCTAAAATGGATATTTGGGACTTCATCAATATTATTCGAGCCGAATATCCAGTTGAATACGCCTTTGTGCATCCCATGCTCTGTGACGAAGATGGAGACCGGTTTCTAGCCGAATTTCTGAAGAAAGGCAGAAAATACATCATCACCGGTTGCGCTCCAGTGATGCAGAAGAAACTATTTCGAGACGCCTTCAAAGCTGCTGGGCTTGATGTGAAGAAAGACCTGATTCCCCTAGATGTCAGAGACATGAAAACCGAAGACGCGCTTAAAGTGGTAAAGAAAGCCATAGAGGAGGCTGCGGAAACTGTCTGAAGAAACCTACATGGGTGTACCTCGCAGCAAGATACCATGGTATCCAAAAATAGACTACGACAAATGCAATTTATGCGACAACGACCCTCAATGCCTAAAGTTCTGCCCTCACAGAGTATATGCAGTAAAGGGACAGCCAAAGAAATTGGTTGTTGAAAACCCAAACAACTGTGTCGTTTTTTGCCGTTCTTGTAAGAAAGTATGCGCACCCAACGCATTACATTTTCCAGAAAAGAAGGAAGTCTTAGCCCTAATAAAGAAACTTAGGGATTATTAGAAGGTAGTCGTATGTTAAAGGATGGAAAGGTATTCGTAATTCCGTGCAGTGGAATTGGGAAGGCTTTGGGAACCGTTGGCAGAGCTGCCATGTATGAAGTTGTGGAAAAGCTTCGGCCAAATGAGGCTACTACTGTTTGTCTTCCTCTGTTAACAATTAGGGATGAAGCAGTTCTAAAACTTGCAAGAAACAACTCTTGCATATCTGTCGACGGTTGCCCTTTTCAGTGTGCACGCAAAAACATAGAATCTTCTAAAGGCAAGCTCGTAGCCAGCTTCGTGGTCACCGACGTTTTGCGAGAAAACAGGGGTCTGAAACCAGAAGGTGTTACCGAGTTGGGTCCAAAAGGATTGAAGCTTGCCAGCATTTTAGCTGAAAAAATTGCTGGGCGAATCGATGAAATAAACAACAATAGGTGAATATGATTGACTATAGTAAAAGACAAGGTGGGAGTAGTCTCCTGCAGCGGTGAGGATTTACCTGAAGGCACTATATCCCGCATCGCCACCCGCCTTGTGTTGGAGAAACTGAGACCGCACGATACGGTAACTATATGCCTTCCGTTGTTTCTTGCGGGAAGCGAGGATGAAAGAGCCTTCGCAAGAGTATTTCCAACGATTGCTGTCGATGGATGCGACAAAAGATGTGCAGAGGTTGGAACCAAAGAATACAGCGGCAAACCAGTTGCAGTAATTGTTGTTTCAGAAATTATGAAAAAATATCCCCATCTAAAAACGAAATCAAGAGACAATCTCAGTGCCGAAGAAAAGAAACTTGCTATTAAAGTTGCAGAGGAAATCGCGGCAAAAGTCGACGAAATCTTGGGAAGAAAAAAGTGAAGAGGCGTCAGTAATTGAGTAAAGAAGAAAAAGTTGCAATTGTCGCCTGTGCAGGAATGGACAAACCACTGGGTTCGGTGGCTCGTGCTTGCGCTTTCAAGGTAGTGGAAGAGTTGAAGCCAGAAGATTCTGTCCTAGTCTGTGTTCCCCCTCTTGTTATTGGTGCCACCCCTCATTCTGAATGGATTAAGAAATATCCGGTTATTACGATTGATGGATGTCCTGAACGTTGTGCGACAAAGATCGTCGCAAAAAATGGAGGTAGAATAAGAGGAAGAGTATTCATTCCGCAAAGTGTTCAAAAGTATGGGTTGAAACCAAAAGCATCTGCAGAAATTGGTCCTGAAGGAGAAAAACTTGCAGCAAAAATCGCTGATGAAACAGCTCTCTTGATTGACAAGATTTTAAGGAAGTGAGTGGTTGAAAAACGAAGACTCTTATCAACTCAAGATTCTAAAATGGACTTTTCGAGTACCAAAAGATCTGCTTTACAATGAAAATGATTGTTGGGCGAAAATAGAGGGACCCAAAGCAAGGGTGGGAATTACGGATTTCCTTCAAAGCATGGCTACTGACATTATATTTGTGGAATTCAAGGATGTTGGCACAGAAATTGAGCAACTGGATGAAGTGGCTTCTTTCGAATCCTCGAAAGCCATTCTTGACTTGATATCGCCTGTGAGTGGCATCATAGTCGAGATCAATGAGAAATTGTCAGAAAGGCCTGAGCTTGTAAATCAAGATCCGTATGGAGAAGGATGGTTCGCCGTTTTGAAGCTCAAAGACTTCGAAAGCGACCGAGAAAATCTTCTGGATGCCCAAAAATACTTTGAAGTATTGAAAAGAAAGGTCGAATCGGAAAAAGAGAAGCTGGGAAAAAAGAGGTAATTAAATGAATAGAGCACGTTTTGAGGAAATACGTAAGAAATACAGAGATGCTAAGCGTAAAGAGAGCAACAGCGACCTTCTGTCACTGAAAGTGGAAATCGAGTCGTTCATCAAGAACTTGCGAGCCACAGATGAAAAGAATGAAGATTTGTTAGCCGAAGCACAGGACATACTGGTTGATTTGATAAAAATAATTGATGAGAGCCATTGTCACCCGTTCAGACCCAAAAAAATAAATGTAGCATTATGAGGGAGAAGAATTGCCTAAGAAGAAAAGGAAGAAGAAAAGTTGGAGGGAAAGACAGAAAGAGAAACAGATAAGTCAGCAGAAGGCACAAGAGACTTATCAAATACAGAGAGAACGAGAAAGAGCAAAACCGAGAAAATGGCCTAAAGGAAAAATACTTGGGGCAATCTGCTTAATTGCCATAGTATTTGTGGCATATGGAGCATGGCAATACCATAACAGTCAACTTCCTCCACCAATCAGCAATGGAGGAAACAATCCTCCACCGACTGGCTCAGCTCCAAACTTCTCTCTGAGAGATATAGACGGGACTCAATTCTCTCTTAATCAATTTAGTGGGAAGGTGATTGCTATTCATTTTATGGCTGTGGGTTGCCATGGACAAATCTATCCCATAAACGACCACCAACTTAACCAACTGAAAACTGTGTGTAACGGCTATTGTGGTAGCAAACCAGTTACTGTCGTCACCGTTGCTGTAGCAACCTGTCAAAATAGCGATCTTGCGCAAATCCGAGCAAACTACGGTATCACTTGGGTCTTAGGAAACGACTACGCCGATGAAAAAATGGATATAGTTGAGGCCTACAAGAAATACTCTATACAAGATGGAACAATCGTTCTCATAGACAAAGTCTTCGATGTAGCCAAAGTATACACTGACGCGATAACTGCTGATACACTGTCGTCAAAGATCAGTCAGCTTTTAGGAGCATGATGAAAAGGTGCTTGAGGAGTCTTTAGGTTTATTCATTCTTGGAATCGTAACCTTTCTTTCACCATGCTCTATTGCTCTAATATCAGTCTACTTGACATATGCCCTGGGCGTCAGCAAGAGCATACGTAAGGGCTTCATAATTGGCTGCAGCTTCACTATAGCGATGTGTCTGGTTTTCTTTGTTCTCGGATACGCCGTATCCTCTCTAATTCCCGTAGCTGATCCGACAAGCACACGATTCTTCTTCGGCATGGCAGGTCTTCTTCTCATATTCTTTGGAATCAACAACATAGGCTTATTCAAGAGAATCAAGATTGCCAGCAATGCCAGTAACTCTCTTACCGAACGAGTAAATGCTTTGAAGTTAACCGCTCTGACACGCTTTTCAAAATACAACTATGCAACTGGTTCATTTCTTTTCGGAGTAGTTATTTCACTAGCCCTAGGTCCATGCTCCTTATCTTTGGTTCTGCCAGCCATACTACTAACTATATTCAGTGCGCCGACACCTTTTCACGGTGGACTTTTGCTATTCGCTTTTGGTCTTGGTCACGCCTTACCGGTCATATTACTGTGTGTGCTATTAGCTACTGCACGCAAAGCAGTAAGTAAGAGAACTGCTGTGGCAGGCGAATGGCTAACAAAGATTTTTGGAATAGCCTTTGTTGTAATTGGCATAGTCATGATAGGCTACGTATTAGGAGGATGGTAGAATGAAACCAAACAAAGTGAAAGTTGAAGTGTTTGTGCCTCTAGGCTCCTGCGTCTGTAACTTCGCGCCACTTATGGAAAAAGTGGGACAGGTAACATCAAAGTTTAAAGATTTCGTAGAAGTCCAGACAAAGTCTACCAAGTCGCCTGAAGCCTCTAAATATGGAGTTCAAGACATGTGTGTGGTAGTAGATGGAAAAATCAAGCTCACGCCAGATTTTGACGAGAAAGACCTTGAAGATGCCATTTTAAAATGTGGTCAAGCTACTTAGCTCCAGTCAACTTAGATGAAATGCGCGTATGTTCCTGAACCTTTATTCCAAATCGTGTGATTTGAGAGGACGGCGTGACTACTTGTTAAGTTGTTCAATTGGAGTGTAGGTTTCCTTTATGGCAGATCGCTCTAGGACATCTTTCCATAATTCCAGCCCTCTGGGGATTCTCCACTTCTGTGGAGTTGGAATACCCAAGATCACCAGCTTTTCATCTTTCTCAATTTTTTCGGCCGTAATGCATTTCCCCGTCTCATGATGTACTGGCACTATGATGTCGGGGGCAAGGGCAACAAGTCTATTATCTTTATAGGCAACGAGAACCTCATTTTTCGCTTGAAACTCAAACCTTGAACCTTTGTATTCGTGTGTTCCTTCCAGTGTGGTCCTTGTCCATGTAAAGCCAGCTTCCGTCTTCCTTTCGATCTTTTTCACCTTGCCTTCGAAAAGTTTGAAGCCACCAGTTTCTTTGAGCACTGCTTTTATTGGCTCCACAGCCTTCCGCAGTAACGTACCAGTCCTAATCGATGTAGAAAGGGAACGCAAGATTGGAGAGGTTTTCACTTGTTTTCCCGTTAAGATTCTTCGGGCTGTGTAGGCACTTTGATCCCATTCTGTGGCCAGGATTCGAGCAATCCTTTCCGCTGACTTGGAATCTTGCGTTTTCTTCACTATGACAACATTTCGGGCGTGAAGGTCAGCTACTACCATAGGTGCCAACGGGATGTTATCTATCGTGTAAACCTTGAGATGAACCTCTGGAACCGCTCGTCCTGCTCCATCAGCGTCGACAATTGGTATTCCTCGCCTAGCCGCCACGTCAACGGCTGCCAACGTATTGAATCCTCCGAGTTCAACGGGAATTACTGCGTAAAACCTTTGCTTTACATATTGTTCCAATGCGTGAACCGTTTGGGTCGCAGCGTTACTGTCGTACCCCACTGTCGTGGTGGCTCCCACACACGCGAAATTTGTAACTGCAGCATCATTTGGTACCTCATTGGGATCAACGAGGTTTACCACATGACCTTCCTCAATTAATGTGTCAACAATTTTGTGTCCCATTTTAGGATCTCCGCCACCGCCGGCTGAAAGTATGGCAGCGCCATTAACGAGATCTATCAAGTCTTGGTGATTCAATCTTCTCAATTAAACACATCCTCTTTTTCAAATTCCTTTGATTATTGGGGTTATTTTGATTTGGTATGATTTGTGTATAAGTATCATTGTTCTTGTGTATAATTTCTTCTCTGCGTATGAGCTTCTTGTATTCTGTAGGTAGTTTATCGTACTTTCCTAGATAGCACCATGATTTAGAATATTCTTCTAAGAATTCTTTTTGTGTATAAAGAACATAGTTTTAACATCAATAGATAGACGTATGTAGTCTAACAAGGAATCTACGTTTTTAGAGGTAATAGAGCCTTAATAGAATAAGCTGTTCCAGTACGATAAGGGAATTAAGGTAAACGCTCACAGATCACATCTAAGATTTGAGCAATACAGGTATCTTTTTACTTAGAATAAGGGAATTAAGATAAAATGTTATTCTGGAAATAACCATTGATATAATCTATTATCACTATGTTTTTCTTGGAATCTGGTAATCTTAAGAATTAGCTTTTTCCATAGATTAGATGTAGTTACCGTTAATGGCACACTAATAATACTAGACTTTAGAACAGTGAACTTCGTATAACCCGAAAAACGAGCGGGCTAATGGTTTCTTTCCAAAGTCATTCGACGCGCGCATGAGGTTCGAATTCACGATATAGAAAGTAGAAGGGTTGCGTGCCCTTTTATATTGGGTGAGCCCTTCAGAGAGAAAGGAGAGAAAAAACTTTGCTTAGCACGCATCCCTCAAATATTTCTATTAAAGTCGAATATTTGTGTCTAACGGATTTGCTTATCTAGCAGCTTGGAGTAGTCATATCTAAAAGGCGGACAAGCAAAGTTGAAAAACACAAGGTTCAATTATTATAGGCTTGTATAGTCTCGCAAACGAGTGGTGGAAAAGTAGTGCCAGCTTCTGACAAGTTCGAGCTAATCAGTGAGATGGCAAAACGTCGAGGTTATTTCTGGCCTTCCTATGAAATTTACGGAGGTGTAGGAGGCTTCTACACCTTTGGTCCATTGGGTTCAAAAGTTAAAAGAAAAATTGAAGACAAATTTCGGCATTTTTTCACACGCCGGCTTAACATTTTTGAGATTGAATCCTCAGTGATTACACCTGGAAAAATATTTGAAGCATCTGGACATGTGGACCATTTCAGGGAACCAATGGTCGAATGCAGAGACTGCAAGCGTGGATTTCGAGCTGATCACCTCCTTCAAGAAATCGCTGGGATGAGCGACACGGAAACGGAAAAACTCACCCTCAAAGAGTTAATGGACAAAATTAAGCAACGCAACGTCCATTGCCCAGAATGCGATGGAGATTTTCGTAAAGCTAAACATTTCATGACAATGTTTACAACAACCATCGGACCATACTCAGAGGCAACTGGATATGGTCGTCCTGAAGCTGCGCAAGGAATCTTTGTAGAATTTAGACGCTTGTGTGACTATGCCCGAGAGAATCTTCCCTTTGGAGTTTTTCAGATCGGTCACGCATTGCGTAATGAGATTTCGCCGAGGCAAGGTCTAATTAGACTGCGGGAGTTCACAATTATGGATGTAGAGTTCTTTTTCGATCCAGAGGACTCGAACTGTCCTCTCTTGAAGGATGTAGAAAACGAAACTTTGAGACTACTAACAGCTGGGACCAAATTAAAGGGTAAAAAAGAGTCTGTGGAAGTTACTGTTAAAGAAGCGTTGAACCAGGGACATATTAAGGCTGAGTGGCAAGCGTTTTTCATGGCTTTATCCAAAAGATTCCTAATGGAGCTTGGAGTACCGGAAGACAAACAACGTTTTATTGAAAAACTGGATTGGGAAAGAGCACACTATTCCCTGCAAGGATTCGATCAAGAAATATATTTGGAAAGATGGGGATGGGTAGAAGTCTCTGGTCATAATTACCGTACAGACTTCGACTTAAGAAGACATATGGAATTCAGTGGTGTCGATATGACAGTATTCAAAGAATATGAAAAACCAGTTTGGGAAGAAGAGGTAACAATCCAACCTGTGATGCCTAAAATTGGTCCGGCTTTCAAAGGAAAAGCCTCAGAGATTGTTAGACTCTTGTCCAATGCCGATCCAAAAAAAGTCCAGATGGCACTAAAGAGAAAAGCCTTCTATTCGCTAAAAGGGTTCAAAATTCTTCCAGAACATGTCAAAATAATGCGCACAAAAGTGAAAAAAGACGGAAAGCGATTTATTCCTCACGTTGTAGAGCCGAGTTTCGGCTCTGATAGACTAGTTTACATAGCTCTCGAATATGCTTACAAGAAGAAGCGAGGAAGAACTTTACTCACTCTTCCACGAGACCTTGCACCCATACAAGTAGGTGTTTACCCCCTTTTGAACAAAGATGAATTGCCTGAAAAAGCAAAACAGGTCTATCAACTGTTGATGGATCAAAGAGTTATGACAGAATACGATGAATCTGGGTCAATTGGAAGACGTTATGCACGTGCTGACGAGATAGGAACCCCCCTTGGGGTAACAGTGGACTATCAAACTCTCAAAGATGACACGGTGACCATACGTGACCGTGACACATGGAAGCAAGTTAGAACGGCTATTGAAGAACTTCCTGAACTGCTTCGTGCTTACCTCAAATATCAAATCGATTTTGATGGTTTGGGACAACCAATTAAAGATTAACCAGAGTTCTCTCTTACGTTATGCTTTTTAATACTTCTTCATATCTTATGTTAAGACAACTATAAGGGACTTCTGAGGTTAGCGTCCATGGTCTTTCCAGTGGAAACCGAACAACGGGTAAAACGGAGAGCCCTCACTGTTTGCCGAGATCACGTACGAAAAGTAATAGACACAGCTCGCAAGGTTCCGTTAATAATAGATTCCTTTTCAAAAGGTGACAAAAACCTAACACGTCAACTATTCAACGAAATCAAAAAGTCTGAGGAAGACGTGGATGTGGCAAGACGTATGGTGTCGCAGGAGCTCGCTGAAATCGGGGCTATCTTAATTAGTAGGGAAGATTTCCTACGTTTTACCAATCTAACAAGTGAAATCGCAGATTTTTGTGAGGGTATAGCTTTCAGATTGTTGGAAATCATGGAGAGAGGCTGGGCAGTGCCCTCGGACCTGAAAGATGGGTTGAAGAAACTTTCCGATAGTGTTTTTGAGGCAATTTCAAAACTTCGAGAAACAGCAATGACCTTAAACTATGGGTCGGATAAAACCCTAGAAAAAGCTAGAGAAGTAGAAATTGCCGAGCAGGTAGTTGATGGTCTCTATAGAGAGCTTGATGTAAGGCTCATCAGCAGTTCCCTTGACTTCCCTGTTTTGCTCTTGCTGAGAGATGTTACTCAGCTTCTAGAGGACGCCGCTGATAAAGCTGAAGATGCATCCGATGCCGCTCGAGTGCTAGCCTTCGCAATGTAAAAGGGAAAAACAGTGCCCAACAAGATTGAAACAGAATTTATCGAAAACTTTCTTGTAGTTTGGAATCCGGAACAGGGATCAGAACTCTACAAACTTGGCTTCTATGGAAAACCTATAGGTATTCCAAAACCGAAAGTCGCAGATTTCAATGTTCCACTAATTCTTGATCTCATGGAAGGCCTTTACTTAATGGGAAAAGGGATCATCACTATCTTAGAAGGACCAAAAAAAGATGAAGTCAGTTTTGAGAAATTGCGCAAAAGAGTTAGAAAGTTGTACGATGAGTTCGATCTAAAGTATGCAGTATATCAGGACCTTCGTGATACTGGACTAATTGTTACTCCAGGTATAAAATATGGATGTGATTTCGCTGTCTACAAACATGGTCCAGGTATGGAACATGCGCCATACATGGTTTCCGTGAAAAAAACAGAAAGTGAGGTTACAGCTACAGAGATCGTGAAGGTTGGACGACTTGCCACTACGGTGAGAAAAAGGTTCATAATAGCCATACCGAACCTAGAAACAGAAGGAATTCAATACCTTATATTCAAGTGGTTCAAAGCGTGAATAAGTATAAAATGAACAAAATCATCGTTATGTGAAATGGCGAAGGCTTTCTGCAATAGCACCTATTCGGTTGAAGTTATGAACTAAGAGGTTAAGGCGATAAGGACTTCTTAACGTTCGTGTTATCTCAGAGAAAATGAAACTTGGACGCAAAAAGAAATCCGTGAAATACTCGTGAATCATACCCTTAATTGTTTCAAAGGGTACAGTATCTGGGGAAATTTCACTTACACAAACGCCCGTTTCCCAATACTGGTCAGCGTCTAAGATACTCGCGGTTTGAAGTTCGTCCCAAAGATCAGTTCCAGGAAAAACTCCTAATATGTTGAATTGTGGGACATCTAGACCTATTTTCTGGGCAAATTTGAGAGTGTTTATGATTTCTTCTTTTGTTTCTTTGGGAGCGCCTAATATAAAAGAACCCACGATTATGTCTACTCCCGCCTTTCTAGTGGTCTTCACAGCAGCTGCTGCCTGTGCAGGAGTTGCTTGTTTGTTATAGTAATCCAAAATCCGTTGGTTAGCACTTTCAATTCCATAGTAAACCATTATACAACCCGCCTTCACAATCTCCCGTAACATTTCATAGGAACAATGATCCACTCGCATTTCACAGATCCACTCTATATCCATCTTCTCTTTCTTGATTTCTCGACAGAACTCCACTACCCTCTTGGAGTTAGTAGCAAAACTGTCGTCCACAAAAAGAAACTGCCTATAACCCTCGCCTACCAACATACGTAGTTCGTCCATGACGTTCTTTGCTGATCTGCTCCTCCAGAGATTGCGAGCAAATTTGCGGCATCCACAAAAACGGCATCGATAAACGCACCCACGGGAGGAAATTATTGTGGTAAACTTCTTTGGGGCAACATTTAATCCAGCAACAGTTGAGTGATATTCAACGTCTAATAGATTACGATCAGGAAACGGTAGAGGGTCAAGGTTCTTTATCAGTGGGCGGTCAGGTGTTGACACAATTCTACCTCTATCGCGATAAGTAATACCTAACACATTTTTCAGGCTTCTCTTCTTATCTAGGCTTTCTAGAATTTCAAGACTTGTTTCTTCGCCTTCTCCGCGAACAATCATGTCAATCCATGGATATGTTTTGAGAATCCTTTCAGCGTTAAAGGTTGCATGATAATTTCCCAAAATTATTGGCAAGCCGGGGTTTTCTCTTTTGACTTCCTGTGCAATAATTGCTGCAGTGCGACCTGAGCTGCTTAAAGTAGAGAACCCTAGTAAATCAGGATTTTGATGCTTTACCCAGTCCACTGCAGCCTTCACGGATAGGTTTTTGGCCGCTTGGTCTAAAACAGAAACTTCTGTGCCCTCTTCTTTTAGGGCTGTGGCAGTGTATAAAATGCCCAGCGGAGGCCATGAACCGATGGCCTTATGTTTCTCACATGTAGGAAGTTCCACGTTGGGACTGGGATTTATGAAGGAAAACTTCATTTTTCTCTACTGGTTCCTTATGTTTTCAAAAGACATACATAATTCTACCGTTTACAGTATAGTAATTTCAAACTGGATGGAAGATCATCATTCCTTTGATTTGTGTTGCCTACTTTTTCTTGGTCACTAATATTATCTTGGAGCTATCTGGATTGTATGGTTTTTTGTCAAAGTCACCATAGATAGCTTCTATTTCAAAGCCAAGTTCTTCAAGTAAGTCAGTGAGTTCTCTTTTCGACAGCATCGCAACTTCTCCGAATTCATGATGTCTCTCTGTGAGTTTTCCGTTTTTATAGACATCAAAGAAGAGGTCCATGCTACACGTGTGCCTTCCGAAGTCTCTTCTTGTGAATATGCTTCGAACAACCATTTCGTCCTTGTTGATCTTCTTCCTATCTATCCACCAAGAGGCGAGAGGTTTCTCCAACGTTGCTTGTTCCACATCAAATACAAATCTTCCATTGTCTTCAAGGTGTTTATAGACGCAGGTTAAGCATCTATTTCGGTCTTGAACTGTAATACAATGGTCAAACGTGGACGCTGGAATGTAGATGAAGGAAAAGGACTTGTGGAGTTCAAAATTCCTTAGGTCGCCCGTTTTCAGAATTACCTTCTCTCTAACCTCCATAGATTCCTTTGCCAATTTTCTTCTAGCCTCTTCAAGCATAAAATCTGAATTGTCAATGCCTACAACCCTTATTCCAGCTTTTGCGAGATGAATTGCTACCCGTGCCGTTCCGACACCCAATTCTAATGCGTTCTTTCCGCTTTGAAGTGCGAGTTCCTTGTAGAATCCCAAGTCATTTTTCTCGCCGAAAAGATCGTAGAATTTAGCTGCCGATCTATAAGTCAAAGGTTTCACACCAGAGTTTTATTACCTAAGATGTAGTTTGATGTAGTGAGTTTTTATGTTTTCTCTCGTGATTCGCCCTTTGTTTTGCACAAAACTGCATTAATCTTGTTTTCATCAGAAACCTATTTATGTTTCAAGGGATGCCATCGTAAAATCATCACTGTTCTCCATTCTATGTGCGGGCTTTTTGAGTGATTGGATGTTTTGATGAGTACTGAGCACCACGTTGACATGCAAAGCCTATGAACTTATTGTCACTTGAGCATGCTTGTCTGATTGTTTCAGTTTGCGCGCGCACAGCAAATGTTCGGCTAGAAACTGCTTGAAAAGATTATTTCATTCCAAAGAAGAATCTATGTTCCTAAGAATGAAATTTTTTCATTCAAGTGATCGTCAGGAAAGATGACTATTCCATATTCATTGGCTAATATTTTTTCTTTCCCTTTTTTAGTATTACGTCTACAACAGCATTTGATTCTCTTAATTGCTCTAAAAACCACATCTTTTCTCTATCATAGTAAACGACTAATATGAACCCGGCTGAGGTTAATGCAAAACCCAGAAGAGTTAAAGCCATCCCTAATAAACTAGACGGACTGGAAGCTGATTCATACGGGAAGAACAGAAACCAACTTAATTGGTTTGCAAGGATTATCGTCATGGTCAACCCTCCCATCAATGAAATCATACCCATAATCATTATTAAGAACCCTAAAGTCTCTCTGTGCCTCAATTCTTCCACATGTTCCCGCATATATTCTTTATACATTAGTATGAGCCTCCAATCGATAACACACCACACCTAGAGATCTTTTTCGTTTTCACCCCAATTTAGCATTCATAATATGTTTCGGTCCCTTTATCGTCTGATCGTCAATTATCATTAGGATTTCGTTAACAAAAAGGTTGTGAACTGAGGATCAATATTCGAAGATAAGAATTTCCTTCGTAGAATGTTTGATAGTGCATTGATTCAAGTACGTCCCTTTATGTTAGAGATTTTTAGTAATGCATTTTGTAATCCGTGTGCATGCCAAGCATTCTTCGGGAATAGGCGACTCCTTGCAAAATAGGGATAAATATCCAAAGTGATAAGGACATATGGAAGTGGACGGTGGAATATCTTTTCCATTGGGTGAAAACTCGAATGCATTTTCGCCTGTGGCAACTACATTTACTCTGGATTTACAGTGAGGGCAGGCGTAATAGGTTTCTCGAATCAATTTGTTAAAGTCATCAATGAGCATTTCAAATTTGTCGAATTCTTTCCTGCAACTGGGATATGGGCACCTCACTTTTTTTCTATCCTCCGTGAAGCACTAATAAATATTAAATATTACGATTCGATATAAGTATTTCTGTTGCATTGTTTAACTGTTCGCCAAACATACACCAAGATCCCCCTAACCAAATTGGGAAAAAGTTACTGGATATCTGTAGAGATTATTAAGGAATTTCCAAAAAGGGAATCCATTTAGCTTATAGTGGTTACTTCCCATGGGAAGAGCATAGCCAAGACAAAGCAGCAAACAGCCAGCGTAACTAATATTACAAAGAAGATCATCCTTTCTTCATTCCTGTCAGTACTAGCGCCAGCAAAGGTTATCAGAAGGATTCCAGTTGCCCAGATTATCAAGCCCGTGATAAACTGCGGTAAGGAAATGATCAATATGTGTGTCCCTGCAAGAAGGTCGACCATCTCCTTCATTCCCAAACCATAAGCAAAGAAACCTACTATTGTAATAACCAGCCCTACACCTTCAAAGAACATGAAAACCCCACTAGGTGCCCTCATCCTTAAACGACCAGCCAGGGCAAAAGCCAAGAAACCGATGCCAAAAGCAAATATTATTGCTCCCAGAAGGTTCATTCTGATACTAAACAAGATAGCATCAGATTCAGTTGCAGTAAATCCTAAATTGTCATTGATGATCAAGATTGAAAGTAGAACGAGTACTGGTGACAGGAAGAAAAATCCATCACTTGTCTTCAATTCTGACATGGCTTCTACTTTGTTTTAATAGGATTTTAAGATTTCTGTGAAAATCTTCTATAGGTCTCTTCTGTCTCCACTTTTCTCTAAGGAAACCAGTTCCAGTTTTTCGAGGTCTCGCAGAAACTCTAGTATGTCCTCCACTCGTGTCTCAGTGTATTCCGCAGAAATTGCCTTAATAATTTCGTAGAGAGTTCTTTTTCCATCCATAAAATTCAATGCTTCTACTACCTTCATTCCGAAAGTTGGGTCTTTCTTGCGCTTTTCTTCGTACCACTCATGTTCTTTCTCAGTCAAGGCCTTTCTGACGGCTTCCATTGATAAAGAGCCCTTAAACAATCTTTGAGGAACAAGTTTTTTCGATTCCGCTTCAACCTCAGTCTCTTTCATTTGTTCAGGAACACTTACTCCGCTTGTCTTTGCTATATGGGAAAGTACTTCACTAATTCTGGCAATTTCTTTTTTTCCAGTGGTAGAAATGTCTTCAGTGAATTTGTGGATGAAGTTGTCTAAGCTGATGCTGCTGGCGAGTCTTTTTACGGAAATCACTGCTTCTTTTTCGCGTTGGATTATGTGTTCTAGTTTATTTCTGTAGTAAAATGATTTCGTTGCAAGTGATTTTGCTAGTTCATCTGGTTTTTCGTTCAGTTTTGGCTCCTCTTTTATGCGGTACAATTCTTCAACAGCTTTTCTTCCAGTTTCTTTTATTCTGGTTATTCCTCTAGAACTTGTTTGATCAGCGAGATAGAGAGCAGTATTCACGTCGGCATTTGCAATCGTTAGTGCAGCAACAGTTGCGGCCCATCCGACCCGTTTCAGGCTGTGTGGAGAGACTTTGTCAATGGTATCCATACTTGCATGGTAGAAGAGGTCGGGCCATTGGAGCAACATAATGCACGGAACTTTGATTGTTGAATCTACAAACTCAGCATGGTCGCTTCCACCAGTGTATACATCTGCTTTGAACCTAAAGGTTGATGCCGATCCAAACATCGTAGAGGAATCAAATTCTTCTCTGGATTCTTCAAGTAGGTTTATCATCAAATCGTTTAGATATGAGGGTAGAGAATCTGGTGTTCTAGCTACGGTGAGGGTCGATTTGCACAGTTCTTGGTCTTGTCCAACCATATCAAGGTTGATCCCTGCAACCAGTTTGCGCGGGAGTTCTGGGTGATTGTATAAAAGGGCTATTGTGCCATAAGTTTCAGGTACCCAGATGAATTTTATCGTCCTTGCGGGGTCCGTAATCTTACCGGAGTCGATTAAAGTGTTGATGACTCGAGCGATTTCCAGTAGTAATCCGCTGCCTGAAGCGTTGTCGTTGGCACTCGGTTTTGGGTGGCAAAGATGAGCAATCAAAAATATTTCTTCGTTAGGTTTAGAAGAACCGGGAATTGTTGCTACTACTACATCTAGATTACTGGAAAAGAGTCTTGCATCGACTTTGGCTTGGAGTTTTACAGGCTTATCGTGTTTCAGTAAATCGCGAAGATGGTTTCCCTGCCTTCTGCTTACAGAAAATCCAAACGTTACCTTATCTAGATCATCTTTTGTGGGCCAGATTGCTTGGTACGCATGAGCATCAGGGGTATCAACGCTTTCTCGGACATATTTCATTTCGTAGGTAAGCGTATCGGTGATGACGCCAGCTGTCCCCCTCTTGTAGACTGCTTGTTCATGGACCATTTTGGCTCTACCAGTGGCTAAGACGAACTTTCCTTTGACATCTTTGCCTTCATAATCTTTTGCTTTCGTTCCTGCTCCAACATCGACAAGTTGTGCTGTTATGCCTTCTGGAGGAGTTGCTTTACTATGGGTGTGCAAACATGTGGGTGTATCGATGTATCTACAGATAAGTTTCTCTTCTGGCTCAACCAATCTTAGTTCTGCGCTTTTCACTTCCCAGCCGACAGGTGAAGTATGAGTCCAGTATTTTTTTGATCCATCTGATACGAATTGCTCGATTTTGGCGTTTTTGATTCCGACTTCTAGTAGTGTATTCCTTACATATTCTGCAGCTGCATGAAACATTGGGGAAGCTTGAATCCTATGAAAGTTAGAAATCTGCTGAACGTAGAGTTTTGCGTTGTCTCCAGAGAATTCTTCTCTAACAACTTTCCTAATTGTCGATCTCATGAGAATCACAATTCTTCTTTGCGGATTTCTCTTATGGACTGCACTTAAGACTTGTGTCAAAAATGAAGAGCGTATGCGTTAGAAGTCAGAACCATATAGGGGGTGTTGGACGTGTCACGTGCATAAAATTACATTCATCCCAAAGGGAAGAATGAGGAAGAGAGAGGAATGAATAGGGTTGCACGTGCACGTCCTATTGTGTATTAGACGATACACTGCCCTTTATATTTTTTGGAGTGACTGGTCGTCATTTTTTATCAAATAATTCAATTTATTATGTTTTGTGTTATTTCGTGGAACAACATGGTTGAAGTCGATCAACATAATTCCGTAAGGATTTTTGCTTTGAGGTCAGTTCGCTGTGTAAGGTTATGTTTTCGGAAAAGCTCGCTTATCCAGTTAAAGAGTGTTGTCGAAACATTATTCTATCCTAACCAAAATAGTAGTTTTCAAGTTTTCAAAAAAGAAGATTCCTGACGAGGCAAAGGGAAGGGCGATGGAAATAGAACTAGATAGAGACTGCAAGTATTGTGAGAACCGAGTTAAGCAAAGAGCGGCTTTCAAAGAAGAAAACGGAAAGATAACAGTAATTGCATATTTGGCGAAATGTCCAGTCTGCAAGCGCTTTTTGAAGAAACCTACTCCAGAAGAAATTAGAAGAGCATCGATGGTTAAGGGATCACGATGGTTAACGAGGGTCATGAATATCGAGAGAAGTGCGGAAATGGGTGATGTGGAGAATCGATTTTATGGAAAAAAGGAGGAAACTTGGATCAATTTTGGGGAAGGGCTGGAAGATTTTCTGAACAGAGTGTGGAGGTTACATAAAGAGAGAGCCGAGCTCATGCGTGATATTGAAGAAGTTGAAGAAGAGATGGAGAGGAAAGCTGAGGAACTGCAAAGCGAAGTGTCCACACTCAAGGAGCAAGTGATGGCATTCAAAGAAACCCTGAGCAAGATGCGCACGCGCAAAAGCAGACCTAGACTTCCTTTTTGATTTATTCTAACAGGTTCACGTTGGAGACATATATCCGTTTGTGATACATATCGATATTCAAAGGAAGTGATTTATTAAGATATGCGATATAGAACAAGGTAGCGATTGACATGTTTGAGCACACTAGCAAATGTGAAGTTAATCTCACGGGTATGTCGACCTCCGAGAAAGAAGAACTGATCAAGGAGATTAGATGGAAACTGAAGGAACAAATCCTTGCAGTAAAATTGTCACGGTTCTTACTTGAAACTGAAACTCTCAGAGAATCAGAAAGAGGAAAGACGTGTTTTTTCACAGAGATGACGAGCAAACGCAGCGATGAAACAGACCCAGTTCAGAACGATATAGTAATGCTTAAGGAAGCTATTAACTCCTTGAAATCTTAGATAGCCGTTATCACGCGGGCTTCATGGGAACACACCGACAATTTCCCTTCATAAACCAAAACCTGTTGCGATCATATAATGAGCCATTTCTGGAATCACCGACAACAATGTGCGCGCGAGATCGGCAAGTACAAGGATGCTAAGAAAGCTAAGAAAGACAAAAGCAAAACTGTATTTGTATGCTCCTCTCAGCCTTGTCCGAAGTTCAGGGCTGCTATAAGGATGTCGTCTATACGTATCTTGTCATCTCCGTTCACATCTAAGTTGGGATCATAATCAGGATCACCTAAATCTAAACCGAAAGCCAGGGCTATGGCGAGTATGTCGTCAATTCTAACTTTGCGGTCACCATTCACATCACCAGGAAATGTAATTATAACTATACCATCTGTCAGGGTGTTGTCTGTCATGTCCGTTTCACCTGGAACTGGAGTAGCAAAAGCACTTATGATGTAGTTACCTTTGGCTACGCCTGTAGTGTTCCACATGAAGGTTACAGTTGTGGAGTTTCCACTTGTAAGGGTAGCATTTGTGACCGTGGCGATTGTAGTTGTGTTGGCATAAGCAGTAATGTTGAAAATTTCAGTAAGTTCTCCTTGATTTGTAATTTTTATATTGAAGGATAAAGTTGTTCCTTCGCCTACAATATTTCTAAAGAGAGTTATGTTGGTGATGGCTACGTCACGTTCCAAATCGATGACTGCTAACCACCAGTGGTGAGATACTTGGGAAAGACTATCTGATACAATAACTGTCACGTTGTATATTCCTGCGGATTCATAATCTGCAGTGAACAAATAGAAGTCTGATGTTTCTCCCGTGTGGCTTTGGTTTTTCCACCATGCTACTGTTAAAGAATCGGCGTCGACATCGAACTTTGTTACGTTGAATTCCTGACTTTCGCCTTCAGCGATTGTTGGATCAACCAGTGGATAGTAAGAATTGATTACTGGTGGGGCATTAGATATCACTATAGTGTCTTCTTTAGCATCACCATAGTTTTCACCATCATATGGAATGCAAAGGATTTTTATCGAATCCGTTTTCACAAAGTGGTCATGACTTAAATTTTCATTTGTAGCTCCAGTTACGTTTTGCCAGCCAACCACGTCGTCATATTTCTGCCATTGATAAGAGTACCCTTCTGAATCTCCATCGATGTCTAACCATCCATTTGGATTAGCAATTAATGTATCATTTGTATACGCGGGATTCGGAGTTATTATTACCTGTTCGATTGAAGGTGGAGTATTTTGGATGGTCACGACAGAAGAGATTTGTGGATCTCCGAAGTCTATTCCATCTTTAGGTTTTGCTGTGAAGTTCCATTTTTCACCTTTCGTGGTTGAACCAAATGAGATTTCTAATGTATCATTGTATTCTGGTTGTAAGGTCCCATTCTTATACCATCTTATTTCTGTGCCATCTTCAGGATCTCCATCATCGTCATAGTACTGGTAGCTTCCGATCAGGTTGTCAGTTGTCACGGGTGATGGTGGCGTTATGGTTAGGTTCGTAGCAACCGGTGGCGTATTTGTAAGGCGACCGAAAGCAAAGAGTTTGCCGCTGAAGGGTGGATAATAATTCGTGGCAATGTAAACGAGTCTTTGAGCAATTCCAGGAGAAGAGGTTTTGATTTTGCCGCCCGTATTATAACTCCAAATGAGTGTTCCGGTTGAGGTGCTTAGACAATATACTTTTTGGTCGTTTGATCCAAAGAAAACTTTGCCATCTGCTACAGCTGGGGAAGAATAAATAATGTCTCCGGTGGTAAAGGTCCATTTCAATTGTCCATCTACAGCATTAATGCAATACATTTTGTAATCATTGCACCCAATAAAGACGTTGTCGTTAGTAATTGCAGGTGACGAATTAATGGTGCCTCCTGTCGTATAGCTCCAGATTAAGTGACCATTTGTCGCATCCAAGCAGTAGACTCTCTTTGAGGAACACATGAACACTTTGTTATCTGCTATGGAAGGTGAACCATTGATGCTACTGTCTGTTGTAGTGCTCCAAATTAAAGTGCCGTTAGTTAGATTTAATGCGTAGACTTTTGCGTCAAGAGACCCGAAAATAACCTTTCCATCAACAATTGCTGGAGAGGACCAAACTTCTCCCAAAGTTGAAAAATTCCATAGATGATCCCCAGTTGTAGCGTCCAGACAATATATTTTAAAGTCATTCGATCCAAACACGACTTTATTTTCCATTACACAAGGAGAAGAAGAAATAGTTCCTCCTGTTGAGAAACGCCACAGAAGGTAACCGTTGGTTTCAAGTAAACAGTAGAATTTGCGGTCATACGAACCAAAATATATACGGCCATAAGCGACCGCTGTAGAAGACACTACATCTCCTCCCGTAGTATGATTCCAAATCTGCTCCCCAGTGGCTGCATTTAACGCATAGACTCTGCCGCCAGACGCTCCGTCGTCTGCACCTATAAATACCCTATTGTTATGTATGGTTGGAGAAGAACGAACCCAATCTCCAAATTGTCTAATCCATAATGTGTGATTTGCATTGGGAGCTTTTGAAGTAGAATAGCTTGTGTGCTGCGGATCATGTCTATACATGGGCCACCAATCAGTGTCCTGTTCAACAGCCTCGGAGAAACGGCAAACGTCAAAGGTAACTGTAGCGATGTTTACAAGAAGCAATGAGAGTATTACTCCAGAAACTATTTTCTTATTCATTTCTCCCTTCTCTCCTCTACAAATATGTAATTCAGGCATTTAACCCTTCAGAAACAATATTCTATTCAACAAAGAAGCTTCTTTCCAGAATCCTGTCAGTTCAAGATTGTATCTTCAGAGTGTGCGCATGACACGTGGGCTGGACTAGATGAAAGCCGTCGTTAGGTCTATTGTGAACCAGAGCAATATTGTGCATTCACGCGTACGTGATGCTGTTACTGTGGTATAACAGTCACATACTTTTAAAAGTCTCCATCCCTTGAATTGCAAGACACAACAGAAAAAGTAAACAGAGGTTATCTCATATGCAAAAGGTATTTGTGGCAGCCGGAATCGCGTTACTTCTTATAGGCGTTGTTCTGAGCGCCTACTCCACAACAACTACTCTTGATGACTCTTTTCCGGCACTCGAGGGATTTATACGTATATTTCAGGCCCCTGAAGAGCCCCTACATCTATCATCTGGGGAAACGGTGACTGCGAGCTTTGATGTTTCTGACACACCTCCCGAAGAGAATGTCCTCTTCGGAGTCACGACTAGTGAGAATTTTAATTCTGTCGCTGTCAATCATAGCATATTCAACGAAACTTTCATCGCTGGTGAACTTTTCGTCTATGTAGTGAACACGGCTCTCTCTAATGAGGGAGGTCTATTTGTTTTTTCATGGTCCGTGAGTCAAGGAGACAGCGTTTACTTCGGAGTCTTTGACAGTGAAGGTCACGTGAATTTTTGGGCCGATAGAACGGCGGCTAACTTCGAGATGTATGCACTTCTGTACGGAAACCTTTCAGAAGGCGTCGGATACATCATAGCTCCAAAAGACGATACCTACGCATTCATTCTGCTCAACGGTAACGAGCAAGCTGAGTGGGTGACGGTTGAAGTCATGCAAATAACGAACGCGTCAGTTCCATATCTAGTCAGTGCAGAGGGAAAAACCCATGCCACCCTCACCTATACAACTACAACCGAAGACGACTACGTCATAGTAACTGAGCTACCCGATGGGACCTATACCGTGAACCTCCACGCTGAACTCCGTTCAACGTACCCATACCAAGTTTTCGGATTCATTTTACTTGCGGTCGGCGTAATCGCTACTCTGTATGGATTCATCGCAAAGCTAAAGCCACTCTCTACAGTTGGTACATCAGTTGAGTCCAGTAGGAGAGATAGCACATCTACTACTGTTAGTGAAGAATCAAAGTGATTTGAACGATTCAAGACTCACCCTTCATGTGCACTATGAAGTCGTCCGTATCTGTGCGCTTTTGGAAGTACAAAGGTTGAAGGCACGTGTGCTCGGAGATGACGAAAAAAGAGATGAGTTCGTTGTCGGATATCGCCAATGCTTCCTCAAGTCAAATGTGGGCACATTCCAATATAGCTCGCGCGTGTTATTCAAGCACTTAGAATATTACCTTTTACGCAAAGCATTATGAAATTATTGCGAAAAGTAAAATAGACAAACTGCGTAATTATATAATGAGGTTAGGAATAGATGGACAAAAGAATCGCCTCTCTCTTGTTGGTCTGTTTGGTGGTTTTTTCGATCAATTATGGTTGTAGCCTCGCTTTGTCCAGTCACGCAGCCCACTCTATAGATGTTGTCCCTTCTAGGTCTATCACAGTAACTGAGGGCTCTGATGTAAACACAGACATATCTAATACCAAGCCAAGCATGCGCATGCGCATCTTGGGCGACCTTATTGACGACCCAACACCCCATTAATGCCACCTCAAGTAAGCCTCTCACAGATCTGCAGATTTCCAACAAGGATGCAATCCAATGAGTAATCTTGAAGACTACCAGTGGATGATTCGATATCTAAAAATGTTAGACCAGACTAACGCAAAGATATTGGAAGGACTTGGCAAGCATGGCCCAAGAAACACTTTGGCATTAGCCAAATCAATAGAACTGCCCCCTAAGACTGTCTCCTTCCGTATAAAAAAGTTGATGAAAGAAGGCCTTCTTAAGATACGGGCTAATCTAGACTACACTAAGCTGGGATTAATGAAGGCAATTCTTATTGCAGAATCCAAGCCTGGACAGGAAAAAAAGCTGCATAAAGTCATTGGCAATCTTGACTACTGGACCTACATGGTCAGATGCTATGGAAAATACGACGGATATTACACCATCTTTGCCTTTCCGGCGGAGTATAAAAAGGAACTAGCAGAATATCTAGATAAAGCCATGCAGCTAAAAGCATTTTCGCGCTACATTTTTTACCCCATCACTAATATCGCGGAAGTTGTGCCTAACTTTGACTGGTTTGACTTTCAGAGTAAATCATGGGACTTTCAATGGAAACGTTGGGTTGACGAAGTTCAAAATGCGTCTGAGAAACTTCCTCGGAAACTTGTGGAACCTAAGACTTATTCGGTCCGAGTCGATGAAACCGACATATTTGTTTTGAAGGAACTAGAGAAGAACGGAGCCATTAAATTCACCAAACTGGCAGAAGTGGCTAACATAACGCCGCAGGGAGTCGGATATCGATTTCATAAACATATCATTGGGCGCAATCTCCTCACTGATTACGCAGTTGCAATACTCCCATATCCACTTCCGACATCTGACATGTGCAGTTTCATAATTGACTTTGAAAACGAAGGGAAGTTAGCCAGATTCGTTAACAGCCTACAAAACAAACCCTTCATCATCAACTATGGAAAGGTCATTGGTCAACACTCTCTCATAGTTCACACATATACTCCGAAAACTCAGTTTTCAAGGTTAATGGACTCAATTAACCATCTTGCCGAGAAGAAACTAGCCAAGAGTTTTCTCTATGTATCCTTGGATGTTGCGTCCTTCAGGCGTCAAACTATCTCGTACGAGTTCTTCAAAGGAAATAAGTGGACCTATGACTTCAAGAAGAAACTTGAAGCACTAAAGAATGTATGTCTACAAGTAGATGAGTGAATTAAAAATCTCGCGAATGGTGACCCTAACGCACTACCTTTTTCCCACAGCGAAATTCGCCTAAGATTAGCATGATTTAATCAAGCCAACGCGTGCTTGTCGGCGTGTTTTCTTTTTGGCAAAAAGGAGATGCATTTCTGGGAAAAAAGGAAAACCTTATAAAGATTGAGGCGATAGACTATTTACTGTTATGCATGCATGGACAGAGATGGAAGCTAGAAAATAGGGGATTTTTCTACTCCCAAAAACTCCTTTCTCTTTCAGTGTTCTAGCTTCCATCCGTTCAAACTAGAGGGTTTGATCTATTTATTTTTTTTACATCCTGCGTGTGCATCTGATGTACTTTACTGGCTACGAAAACTTTAGCTTTTTCTGGCTTGTCTAGGTCCATGCGCTTCGCAACATCCTCAACTACTAGAATCGCCTTCAACTATCTCCTCCGCATACCTCTCTTCCTTAACTCCCAAACAATACTCGAAATTCCACCGTCAAAGCAATGGTGTCCATGCACAGTGGACGGGGCGGGATTTGAACCCGCGGCCTCAGCGATGCCAACGCTGCGATCATTCCAAGCTGATCTACCCGCCCAAACTCATACCCAAAAAGAAGACTATTAAACATTATGTAAACAAGAGTTGTAATCAAAGAAGAGAAACTGTGGCTGCACCGAAAACTTATCTATGGCACATTTTCGCGAAAATCGATTTTTTGAAGACATTTTATTACTTGTTATCATATTTATCGTAATTGAATCTAAGGCAAGCTTTACTCCTGAATTTGATGGTAGGGTGATCTTTTTGGCGATTGATGAAAAATATGAAGTCTTTCTGCGTCGTCATCTAAGCCAAGAAACATGAAGTTGGCTTTTCGCATACATAAACGACCAACCTGCACGATACCAAAACAAATATAGACCAGCCAATATTTCATCACTAAGCGGAGAACTAACCCAATGCCCCAAGAAATTTTCGACATAGAGAAATTCGTAGAAGCCTCAGAACGAGCTGAATACTGCAACATAAAAAGACTGAAAAAGATAGTGAAGCTAAAACTCCGAACACCAAGAAAACTCGTAACCCTCAAAGTTGATCCGACAAAGGCCGAAGAAGTTGTAAAAAAACTTCGCTGCGAAATCCGTGAAGTCTAAAGAACAGAACAGTATTTTACAACCAATGAACGACACCGTTCGCAAAAAGATGGGTTCTTTCTATCAGTCTCCAGAATGGAGTTAGAAAAGAACATGACGCATGTAGGGGCACGACAATGTGCCAACCCAAGTGTATGTCCAACTTCATGAACTGCTTCCTTAACAGAGCGCTCCACAAAGAGTGTAATATTTGATGGGTCTCCATAAAATTCTGGTTCGAGTCGACATAACGATATTAGTGCAGCTTTTCCGGGACATTCTGCTTCTCCAAAAACGAAGTTTAAGCGTGGCACGTATAGATCTCCGTAAGTTATTCCTAAAACGCGAGTCGCCTGTGTCTTTTCAACGTGTTGATTGATCTCCGCCAAAATACGGCTTGAATGAAATTGTTTTCGCTTTGCATTGTATGCCTCTCTTGGTATCGGCATTTCGCTATCTAGAATTACGCAGACCATTTTAGGAAAAATCTCAGATAGCCGTTGTTTTACTTGGTGTACGACGTCGGAGTTGACTGATCCAATACGCAGAATCGCTAGTTCCACAATTTTTTTCCTCAAACTTCATAAACGTCTCCAGCCTTCGGCGCCAAGGCTTTCAACCCCACTTCCTGCTTAATCCATCTCGCAAACCTTGTACAATTACCATCAGCCCCATGCACCACGTATACTGTTGGATTGCCTTCAAGCTTTTTCACGGCATCTTGAAGTTCAGTGGCTCCACAGTGAGAGGAGAAATCGAAGTGCCCAATTCGTGCCTTTATTCTACGCATCTTCCCATCAATCACGCATCTTCCTCTTTCCATCAGTTCTCTCCCAGGGGTTCCAGGCACCTGATAACTGACGAGAAAAACAGCATTTTCTTTCTTCTTCCCTACTTTTTGTATGTAGAATGCAGCTGGTCCACCTTTCAACATGCCTGCAGGAGAGATGATCACACCAGGTTTTTTAGCTGCCATTCTTCGATCTCTCCATCCATCAACCCAAGACGCTGCGTGAATGGCATTCATGAACAATTGAGGGTCACGGAAATAGCCAGTGTGATTCATCATGATGCGATTTACTTTTCGGGCCATTCCATCTATCACAACGGGGTGTTCAAAGTGGTAGGCTGCAAGGACGCATGCAATCTCTTGGGATCGTCCGACACTGAAGGCGGGAACCAGCACGGTTCCTCCCATCTCCACAACTTCAGTAACTTGCTCTATGAATCCCTTTTCCAAAGATGCTCGATCTGAATGGTCTTCGTCGGCATATGTGCTTTCTATGATTAGTGCTTGGAGTTCGTCGTAATCTGTATCTGCGCCATTGAGAAGACGGGTGTCCACTGTGTTATAATCACTTGTGTAAAGTATTCTTTTTTCGTCTATTTCTACTAAGATTTGAGCGGCTCCTGGTATATGTCCCGAATTTAAAAGTTGAAAACCAATATTCCCGACAGTTTGTTGTTCTCGAAAACCGATATGAACGTTCTTCTTCATCATAGTGCGTAACTCAAGGTATTCAAAGGGGAGGTGGTAGCCTGCTAGATGTATAAAATCTGAAATGAGCAGTTGAGCTATGTCTAAACATAAATCTGTTCCATAAACTGGTTTTCCGTCTTGAATGTGAAAGATAGGAATGGCGCCTGAATGATCGAGGTGACTGTGACTAAGAACTATGGCGTCTACATTTTTTGGTGGAATGTGCATAGGAAAACCTGGTTCATGGTCCACCATTACCCCATAGTCCAACAATAGTTGAGTATCATCGGTTTTGACAGCTATCGCGGCTCTTCCAACTTCTTTCGTTCCTCCAAGAAACTTTATTTTCAGAGGCATATTATTACTCATCATCCAATTCGGTTAAGTCATGTGTCATTTGTTTTGGGCATTATAAGATTTTAAGCTAATGTTCTCAGATGAACTGTTCCATAGAGGTTGTTAGGTCCTCTGACACATCTTTGTTTGACGGTGCTTTTAGCTTCAGTATCACCAGAGGAATATTTCTGTTCTTACAAGCTTTTCTACATGGTGCCACTAAATCTCTATTCCATAAGTAGGTATCCCGAACTAAGATTACCCTCTCATAACTTGTTGTCATAATGTACTTCGTGATTTGCTGGGCTGTATAATTCATCGTTTCTAAATCAAATGGTGTTGCGATCTCGTATTGAGAGAGTGGATAAATTTCATCGAGTTCTATAGGTATTATGCCAAAGGGCGTCGCGTATATGCATACATGAATCTCATGTAATTTGCCACTATACTTTTGCTCAATTTCCCTCAGGATTCTCTGGTTCCTCCTTGACTTATGGAACGGTTTCATTGGAGTCTGTGGCAGTAAAACAAGAATCCTACTTTCTTTGGGTGGTGAATATCTTCTCAAAAGCCTCTCTCTGTGACGAATAACTTCTGGACGAATCTGTCCAAGACTTCCAAAGAAGAAAAATCCCTTCTTTTTTGTGATCGGACTATGCTTTTCTATATATCGGCTGTATTTTTGCAGACGTTTTACGCCTTGAAGAAGGGATGGATGTGCATGTGCTCTCATTTCCAGATGTTCCCATAGTCTGCCTTCTTTTATGGCTTGTTTTATCAGCTTTATTTCAGAGAAACTAACGTAGAGATTGTGTTGGGCAAGTATCTTCTGTCTTTCAGTCTTTGGCGTATCCAAAACGTCCTGTAGATCGTACTTAGTACACATTGGACATGGACACGTGAAATAGTTAAGTTGGCTGAGTTTTTTGGTTCCGTATTCTGTCATGTAACGGTTTTCTCTGGCGTAAATCGCGTAGGCGGCTGAATCAAAGAGATCACATCCCAAGGCAACTGCAAGTGCAAACATGAAAGGGTGACCAGCACCGAAGAGATGAAGAGGGCGATCGATTGGTAGATTCATCTTGGCTGTTAGGATCATATCAACCAGAATATCAAACATATATTGCTCCATAACTGGTGTGGGGCTTCCCAAGGCATGAATCTGAAATGGAAATTTCCCCATTCTCGTTGCCGATTGAGCTACAAGTTCAAGATGCTGACCACCTTGAACCGGTCCGACCCAGACTATGTCGTCACGTGATCTTATCTCTGTTAATTCTATGGCAGCTTTCAGCGTTTCGTCAACTGTATGTTGCGCGCGACTTTTGGACGTTGTCCAACCTGTGGGCGTGTCAAGTATTGTAGCAATATCTGTACCAATGTTTTCCTGGTACTCTGCTATCTCTTTAGAGGTTATTTCTACTTCTCCATATTCAAGAATCTGGTAGGCGCCAGAGTCGGTCATAACTACACCAGTGAAGTCCAAGAGGTTGTGGATTCCCTTCTGTGCAGCCTCACTTTGGAAATGTTTCTTTATGATGTAAGCGTTTGTTATGAGTGCTTTACAGTTGAAGGCAGTTTCCATTGTCTTTGGAAGGATAAGTTGGATATTCGGGTTTATGACTGGAAGCAATATAGGAGTTTCAATCACACCGCTTTTGGTTTGAAGTCGTCCTAGTCTTGCGAGCAGATCTCTATCTCTTATTTCAAAGGACATTGCCTCAACCGCCTACATCCTTTATTATGGTGTGTTTCTGAATTAATATCCAGCTTTCTGCTTGCGGTTCCTAAAAAAATTTTGACATTCTTCACATTACAGACACACTCAAACGTTGCCTCAATATACATGCGCAGTAAAACATAGAGCACGATACAAAGCCAAAATCATGTTCATCAGGACGCACAAATATACAATTGCTAAGCGACTGATCCGGTATTTTACAAGTCAGTAGATTTCTTGGTCGAACCGTTTCGAAGGTTACAACTAAAGCTGCTAGCAACATGACAAGTCATCGGAACCAAAAACGTGTGCTACCCGATTTGTAGACAAAGGATCTTCGTGGTTACGCCTGTTATGTCTCAACGTTTTGGATGGCAAAATTTGCTGCTTCAAGTGGATAGTACAATAGTATGCTGTTGTCTGTTGGATCTGGTCCTACTTCTTGTAGTGTTTCTTCTATGGCTGTTCCTATGGTTTGCCTCTGAACAATAAGATGCTGAAGTAGAGTTATGGTTGCGTGATCTGTGTGGCTTGCAGATACTGACTCATTCCAGCCGACGTAGACTTTGGCGCCTTTTTGGATGAAGGCTTCTGCGAGAGGTGTGTATTCTAGTCCGTTGCATCCCATCATGATGATGACGGTGTTCTGAAATCGTCCATTTATGCCGGAGAGAATGAATTCGTGGCCTATCCCAAAGTAGGAGTCGCCACCCAGCTGATACTCGACAATTCCGACCTGATCAATCCACTGCTCATACCAATACTTCGTCGTACTATACGGTTCACACGTGAAGAGCGCCAAGAACTTTGTTCCCTCCCTCAGCGCAGAATGTACCCGCAGAAGGATCACATCATAGCCATGGGTCGGCAGGGCTCGGTAGAGTTCCACGGTCACTTGCTCGCCGGGATAGTAGTCTACGGTGAACCCTGCTCCTTCTAGGATGTTTGTGGCCGTTTGGATAAACGTCTGGTTAGGATACGTGAGGCTCAAGTGGTCCACTATCGCTGCGTTGGGTTCCACACTCGGAATTACTGCTTGGCTGGATGAGGGTCGGTCCAACACCGACTTGAAGAGGACCACTGAAGTGACAACAATACTGAGAACAAAAGCGATTATGACAACGTACTGTAATCTCTTCCTACGTCGCTGAACTCTAGCTCTGGTTTTCTTAGACCTCTTTCTATCTTTCATATCGAATAATTCCTAATCCTTTAAAACAAAAAGAGGGGGTTGAAAATTGAGTGAAACAATATTCACTGGTGTTTCTTTCTACGCTTCATATAGATCGCAGCTGCAACTGTTCCGGCGACAATTGTTGAGGCTACGCCAATGTAAGGGACCAGCAAGCCAAACTTATCACTAGGAATCCAGACGCCTCCGACTTCTACAAGCAGACTTCTTGCCTCTGCTGTTCCGTCAGAGGCATACGCCTCACAGGTGTGTGCACAGGTATACTCGTGATCGTTAGGTACAATTGCAAATGTGCCTGCAGGAAACCGTGCACTTGTGCCTTCGACCAACCAATCTCCGATTAACCAATCACCTGTAACACTAAAGACTTCATCCTCAAAAGTTGCCACAGCGGAAAAAAGAGATATATCCGCTGTGACATCATACGCATCTATTGAATAATTAGCCCAACCTAAACCAATTTGCACGATAACTATGTCATCTGACAGATATAACGCAGTGGGCCCTGTAGCTTTCTCCTTCTCTTTGTCAGTTTCAGCTTTCGCACGAGCGTATGTACCTGGTAGGTGGCACTCCACCTTAACTTTCAACTTATCTTTTTTGGGCCAATTATCTTGCGCATAGGCATAAGCATACGTATCCGTTGATCCAAGAGTCTTGCAGCCGACGCTCTTGCTTGCTGTAGCCTCAAAGATTCCCGAATCCTCGCCGGAATCAGAATCATATCCATGGGTCAAACAACTTTTTTCGACATATACCTCAGCATGACAGGCATAGACCAAAGGAATTGATGACATCCCTAGACAAATGGTCAATGAGATCATCAGCAGCAGGATCTTCAAAGTTTTTTTCATCACTTCTTCCTCCTTTCTCTTACTGAACTTGATGATAATTTGATAAAACTTCTATAAGAATTTTATGCAACAATGTTACATGAGATTTTATGCTAATCTTGCTGTATCATTAATGCGGAAATGGCGTAGTTGCGATGGAAAAGATGATTGGGCAGATCGATGATACACGAAGAAAATGGCGAGAACTGTATCATTTTAAACACAACATGTGCACGCGTGAAGATTCAGATAGACATTATTCTTTTTACGATTTTGACTGCCTTCTACACGCACCCCGCATAGGTAGTGGGATCTCGAATTTCGCCCACGGAAGTCGATAATCAGTATGTTTAAGGATTCCTTCTATTGTTCTGATGGAAGTTTCAATTTAGTCTGTTTGTTTTAAAGCGAGAAAGGGAGGATTCGCAAAAAGTATCTCCGCTTCTATGACTACATGCTTTAATATCACAAGCCTTCTCTTATTTACACTTGTCTAGGAGCAAATAGAATAATGGTCTGTGTTACCAGAGTACATGAGAAACCTGTCTTAACTGATCCAGTTTTGATTGAGGGGTTACCTGGCATAGGTTTCGTTGCAAACATTGCCGCCTTACATCTTATTCAAGAGTTGAAGGCAAAACTCTTCGCAGAACTTCGTTCTTCATCCTTTCAAGACTTTGCCACTACTGCTCAAAACGGAGACATCAGAGTCCCAATCAACGAATTTTACTATCACAAAGGAAAGAATGGTGAACGCGACTTCATCATTCTCTATGGTAACACGCAAGCCTTGACCACAGTTGGGCAGTACGAATTGTGCGGGCGTATCTTGGATATTGCAGAGGAACTCGGATGCCGATTTATTATAACTCTAGGCGGGCTGAAGACTGACCGAAAAGTGGACGTACCAAAACTGTATTGCGCAGCATCTGATTCTAAACCCTTGAGCGAAGCATTAAACTTGGGTGCCGGAATTCTTAGAGGCCAAATCTTCGGTGTTGCAGGACTTCTCGTCGGTCTGGGCAAACTGCGTGATATAGAAGGTATTTGCCTCCTAGCCGAGACTCTCGGATTATATCCAGACGCCACAGCTGCGCGTGAGATTCTAAAGGCGATTGGTAGAATTCTGCATCTAGAAGTGGATTTGAGTAGATTAGATGTGGCTGCAAAGACGACCCGTTCCACGCTAGAATCCTTTGGTTTGATTCCTTCCACAATAGAAAAAAGGACGAAAGAGGAAGCTAGATATCGCGGGGTCATTTAGCTTTTTCACTGATGAATTGATCATACACTTTCTGGACCCTTTCAGCAGCAGGACCTGTTCCTTCCACAACACCTTTCTCTGTAACCTTTACCTTGTCCATGACCCATATGAAGCCCTTATCCTCATAGGATCTGACCATTGTTGGAAACACCTTTTCGAGGCGTTCTGCTAAGGCGCTGAGATTGAAAGGTTTTTCAATGGCGAAAATTTTGGCAACAGCATTACCGTTCAAAAACAATCTGTGAAGAATATTCCTTTTTTCATCTTTGGCATCCGCTAAACAAAGATTTAGCGTGTCAGGAACGATTCCAATGAGCGTTCCAGTATATTCTTTCTTATCATTTGTGATCACCATGACAGCTTTGTCAAGCAAGGCTGCTAATTCCCCAAAGAATTTTCTCTGAGCAACAGACACTTTCTCACCTTCGCATTATATCGTGTCTTTAAAGACTTAATGATTTCGGGTTCTTTACATAGAGCGACTGCTGAATTGTGAAGATGAATTATTGATATTGATTCTGCCTTCATAACTGCTAACTACAACATCATTGAAACGGTTTTTCAGGTTGAAATAGATGAGTGTTCGCAGAGAAATCAGGAAAGAGCTGAACAACATTCGACAACACATTAATGAAGTGAGAAATCCAAAAGCTAAGGATGAGTTGATTCGTCGATATGCCCGGCTGTTGCAAAGTTTAGTTATTGAGGGTGACTGATCACTCTTTTGTGTTGTTTTCTCTTTGAATGGTAATATCAAAAAAATTCGTGAATTTCTTACCAAAAAATAGATTGCCATTCTTCATCGGGTTCATTTGGTAAGCTTCAATCTTCCTCTGACTCTGTAGAAGTTCTCTGTTCATTATAAACGCTAAATATATCGGGGTTTTTTCCTCTGTGGCGCGCGCATTTTATAGTGTATTTACCACTAGAAAGCGTGAGTTCCTTAAGCGAATGACATACTTGTTGTTGGTTGAAGTTGTGTGTCTATTTTCAGCTTTATGTTGTGTAGTCGGAGATTTTCTTTTGGAAGGCTCCTTCTTTCATTCCAATCACATATTCAATTACTTCGTCAGGGTTTCTGAATTTTAGGTTGATGAGTTTTTGGAAGTTCCAGCCTGAACATTTTATGCTAGATAAAATTGAGGCGATAGTGACTGATTTCAGTAAGTCTTCAGTTAGCTTAAAGCTTGCGAGAAAGGCTCCACACCATACGTCTCCAGCTCCTGTAGTATCTATAACGTCTCTGCCAGGTGTGTGTAATGCGGGAATCATTTGGACACCCGTCCCTTTTTCGCCTATTATGGCGCCAATATTTCCAAGTGTTATTATCAGCATTTTGGATTTGAGGAGGGTCAATGCGGTAGAGATGGAATCTGTTTCGGTAAGAGCCTTGGCTTCGTGATCGTTCAAAATGAAGAAGTCAGCTTCTAAAGCTAGATTTTTGAGGATTTTTCTGTTTTTTGGACTTTTGATGTACCCTATCCAGGTGTTGATGGAGATTCGTGTTTCTGGGGAGGTCTTCCGTATCTTCTTGACGATTTTCTCAACCTTGATAGGTTGCAAAGGGGATATGTGAACTATGGTCTCTGGGGTGAGCAGTTGAGTACGAATGGTGGAGGCTGTTAGTTTCGAACCAGCTCCATGACTCGCCTTGAGATACTCAGCTTCTCCAAGCTTGTTATATTTGATGTTGAACGTTGTGGAAGGTACACTAAACGTCTTTACGTGATTGATGCCCAGAGGTCTCAGCGTATCCATGAATTTGAAATCCTTTCCAATAGCCGAGACCAATGTTACGTCCTTGAGTAATATTTTAGCGGCTATTGCCGCGTACAATGCAGCTCCTCCAGCCTGCACCCTAACACCATGCTGATTCTCTACTCGGTCTATGGAAACGTGTCCGATGAACATGAGATTGCAAGCCAAGGGCGGTCTCCAGAAGTTGATTTGGCTTCACATTACGTATAACCCTTCTCTCTAGTCTTAGTTTTCTTCTGAAGATAAATTTTGTAAGCTTCTTTTCGCCATTTTTCTTGCCAACTCTCCCATCCAGTTTTAACAAGATTTTCTCGGATTTCGATTTTCTCTGCAACCCACTCTAAGAGGGTGTAGAAACGCCGTCTATTTTCGATTTCTAATTTCTCTCGTGGAACTCCCACTTCTACACACCAATCGATGAAGCCTTTCTCAACTTTTTCTTGGAGTTCGCCTGTGATTTTTGCTTTGTCCACATGGAAACCTTGATTTTTCAAGTAAGTTTGCATACGTGATAGAACGAATCCTGAGCAGACCTCGAAGTAAGTCGCCTTGTCTGGGTGCATCACCTCAACAAACTCTTCGGCTATCTTAACAGCTTCTTCCAGATACTGTTTCTGCTCGAAGTTTGGCGATTGGAAAGATGAAACAGGTATCCTTCGTTCCATATATCTTCGTTCAGGAAGTTTCAAGGCACCAATAACCACGCCTAGTATGATGTCGCCCCAGCCGGCATCATCTATGAGAATCTTCTTCCTATAAATGAATGGAGCAAGACTCATAAACTGAAATCCTTCCCTAAAGCACTAGTATAGAGTAGTGATCTCCTCTACTTGATGCTTTTGTGTTCCAGACCAAATTTTTACGAAGGTCTCAAACTTGTGAGGTCTCGTACGTCAATTCTCTGTCAGCGGCAACAGGAAACTTCAACACGAACTGCCGTGCAAAGTGGGGATGGATTTATGTGTAGAATGGCGCCGGGAATGGGATTCGAACCCATGCGGTCCTAGGGGACCACAGGCTCTCAAGGCCTGCGCATTATCCACTCTGCCCACGGGATGCAAAATTCTATTTCTGTCATAATCCCGGCTGTTTGTCCCGGCGTTGTCAGTCTATCTAATTCTCCATTTATTAAACTATTACTCCAAGAGGCAGGAAGGTTTTCTTAAAGAGTCAAACATTTAAATCGGGCATTCAGTAAAAGGGATGGTCACCAAGGAAGTTAAAAGAACAGTGAGATGCCAATACTGCGACAACGACGTCATTTTGCCCTTCAAATGTTCGTTCTGCAGCCAACAGTTCTGCACCGAACATAGGTTACCAGAAAACCATGACTGCCCTGAATACTGGCAAACAAAAATTCCTCGCCGAGAACCTCAATCACCAGCCATGGTTCAAAGAAGACCCTACGAATATACCGTTACTTACGCGCCAAAACCAATGACAAGAATCTTCTGGTTCAGCCCACAAGAGGTAAGGCATCTTGTTATTGGGACACTGTTAGTCGCGGGTATCGGATTATCTGTCGGATTATCCTATATCTTAGAAAACAGGTTTCAACCAGAAATCTTGGCAGGACTAACAATAGCTTTTACTCTCGCGTTTTTGCTCCATGAACTCAGCCACAAAATACAAGCACAACGCCTTGGATTATGGGCAGAATTTCGATTAACCATCTTTGGTGCCCTCATCACTCTAATCTCAATTTTCTTGCCATTCAAAATAATCTCGCCTGGTGCCGTCATGATCGCGGGACCAGCAAGCAGAGAGATTGCAGGGAAAACCGCTATCGCTGGACCATTAACAAATGTTGTTTTGTCAAGTTTGCTTCTGCTCTCTTTCTTCTATCTACACCCACCTCTCTCGGTAATCGTGCTATGGGGTGCAGCCTTCAATGCATGGATTGCTCTGTTCAACCTTCTGCCTTTCGGTATGCTGGATGGATTGAAAGTTTTCTGGTGGAACAAGATGGTCTGGAGTATAACTTTCGTTGTCTCTGGCATTTTAGCCGTTATAACTTACCTCAACGTTTATTGATTTATCTTGGCTGCAGTAACCCTTGAAATTGCTTTGGAATTTTCTTATTGCATGATGAAGATGTGCGCGCAAGAAAAACAGAAAAACCTTCCTGTTTTTCTGTTTCCACAGTACGTCTCTAGTTCTCATTCTTAACTATGTAATAGGGCTCCTATTCTGGTCCATGCACTCTCTCGTAAGGTTTTGGAGTAGAGTAGAACTAGTCCAAGAGTTGAGAGTGCAACGATACCGTAGAACGCTGGATCAGGGATACCGATCATTCGTGCTCCAGTTAACGGCTCAGGTCCACAGGCTCCCCCCAGAAAGATCCAGTGACCTAGTCCAACTTGCGGGAATACAACGTAGAATGGAAGATCCAAGATGCCGAAGAGGCCTAGAAACTTCAATGCAATTTGGATCTTATTGCCAAGACTTACATTGAGCAGAACCAGAGCTATAATCCACGAAGCGATATTAGTTGTCATCGAACCGCCCATAAGCATGAGACCGTGTGCAAATGAAGCGTACGGAAGGTCTTCAACTCTGGCTAGTCCCAACTGAAATTCTGACGTTAAGACCAACTGAGGATAAATCTCTAAGTAAGCTATCTTCATGTAAGTGAGCTTCCCTCCTACTACACTTCCCCATAGAGCATGGCCTGCCTCGTGGGCAATGTCCATGACGAGCCCAAGTGGAATGAACAGAACTACTAACAACAGGAGTGTTTTCCGATTCATCACTATTCCGAGACTTGGAAACGCTATTTTCTCCAGAAAGACAAACGTGACAAATGAAACAGTTATCCAAAACGCAGCGTCTATGACGAGGTTAGTTAGAACATATTCGGTTGGCCCATTCAAATTGGTCACCAACCAAGCTAAAGGGTAACCATAATGATTGATTTCAGGTATGCCTATTCCAGACCCACTACTAATGGTCCCAGTGCCCAAGGACGCAACGAACCCGCAAACCATCGCTGCAAGCAACAACTTCAGCCTAGCCATCTGACTGCACAATTCTACCACTCTGGCTTGCTTCATATGACAAGAAGCGGCTACATATTGATAACTCTATGTTTTAGAACACACTACCCCTCACGCTTGATTTAAGTGGATTATCATATTCTTCCATGGAACCCTGCTGTCCATGCGCGCGCAGATTTAATGTTATAAGTTTGGTGCTCGAGTATTTTCTGTACATCGTGACTGATAGTGGTGTTTCGTCTACACACATACCGAGTCGCCTGTATGTTTCCATCATGCCCGCACACATGTGGTCTTTTGTTTTAAACGTTTGTTGAGTAATTGGAAACATACTCCGATGCCGATAGCGATTGTAAACGAGGTAGCTACCCTAAACGCGAAGAAGGCTAATCCAAATAGGTCCACTTCCAAAAAGGCGCGGAGTGGCCCCACCAAGGTTTGACTGGTGATGAAGGCAGCTACAACGCTAAGTGGCAAGCCACTGCTTTGTAGAACTTTCAAGAGAGGAAGATAGGGAGCCAGTGGTCCCGGCGTCACCAATCCCAGTAATGAAGATACAAGAAGGTTCCTTCGCTCTGCTTTAAGGAGCAATCCTATTTTATCCTCAGAAATGTACAGGCTAAGAGCTTTGGCTAAGACAATAGCAACAACCAAAAGGGGCAAAAATCTCAAGAACCTTTCTAGTGTGAGATAGACTATGTCAATTATCAGAGTAACGCCTCCGCTACGAGACCGCCTGCCATGACAAATGCCGTAGATAGAATTAGCCTTGATAAGAAGGCTTTCCACCCGAAATATTTGAATTCCATAACGTCTCGGTCAGGAGACCCTAGGATGACCTCTCCAGAGATTAGCGCAAAGATTGTTCCAATGCTTGCTCCTTTTTTGAATAATGAGAATGCAATGGGATAGGTGGCATATCTTGGGATGGGAAGAATGATGCCTATGACTGTTGCTAACGGGATTGAGAGAATTGGGTTCTCTCCCAATACTATAAATGCGATCTCCTCGGGCAAGTAGAACTCAAGTATTACCCCTATCAGAGTTGCGATGAAAAAGGCAGGAATAATCGTTTTCATCTCTTTCAGAGAATCCATAAGTATATACAGAAATTTGCTTCTCATGGTTAGCATCTTCGCTTTTTCATATTAATAACCTTCTGAGTAAATAAATCATCAATAATAAAGCCAGTGCGCACGCGCACGCGATTTCATTTGTTGGTGTAATTGAAATCTGGCTTTGAATCTGCAGATTTGGATCGATCTTCGAAAGGTCATTGGACCCATATTCACTGAATGAAGGCGCAAGACCAAGGAGTCACTTCTCTTTCTCATCGTCGCTACCTGAGGGCAAACCTATGTAATCGTTGTCAACTCTGTCGCCAAAGACAGTAACGAAGCATCAGGACCAATAGAAGCTGGCTTTGAATAAGTTACTGGTGAATACGACGACGGAGGTAAGCTATTTAGGAAGAGAAAACTGTCATATCTAGGGTCGAGGTCCATCCCTGTGGGGTCGTGGTCTAGTATGGTCTAAGATTCGCGCCTGGGGCGTGCGAGGTCCGGGGTTCAAATCCCCGCGACCCCACCAGTAACAAACCGGGGACACGACGATCTGCTTTCGCTTTCTGAATATCTTACCACCATCCGTGTATTCTCCGGTGACATATTGCGCGCGCGTTTGTAGAGTTCAAATACCAACGATCACACCATGTCACTGGCTGCGTTTAAGCAAGGTTTTTAAGATGTTGGCAGACATGTTACATTCATCTTTACGAGGATTTTGCCCATGGATATAAAATCAATCAAAACGGAAAAAGACGTGATTGAGGCCCTGAAGGACAAAACACCGTTTGAAAGAGACGTTTATGTTGCCACCTTCAAAATTCCCCGGGGAAAGATCAGTACTTACAAGCGTATAGCCGAGAAAGTTGGTAAGCCGAAAGCCTACCGAGCAGTGGCCAACGCTCTCCACAAGAACCGTCTGTCACCAGTGGTTCCATGCCATCGTGTTGTAGCTTCTGATGGTTCGTTCGGTGGAGAGAAGAAAGGGGCCGAATGGAGAAGAAACATGGTCAAGAAAGAGGGAATTCCCATCGAGAAAGGCAAAGTGAAAATCAGCAACGAAATCCTGTATTAAACACACTTTTTACTGGCCTTTCCAAGCGAACTATTAATAGAACATACAAAACGGGGAAGTTTGCGAGACATCACCGACGGCGTGGGTTTAAATCTGGACATTGATGAGAACGAACAGGAGAATGGCTGGAACTAAGATGGAAACGAGCACATCCAGATCTTTTCTATTAGTCTTTAAGAAAGGAACGAGGAAAGGTACTTGAGTCTGATAGTCGCTAAAAATCGTTCCACAATTTTTAGATAAGAATAGTTCTTCTACAAGCGCCAGGAGAATATAAGCGAACAGTTCAATGAGCCACACACCTATAGTTTGTGACGGACTCAGAAATCCGACCCCAAAAGTGTTGTTTAGGATCCAGACGCTCCAACTTGTGAACCCAAAAA
>Ga0224501_10000184_pt1 | contig 59214 bp, 55 predicted proteins | sample SF_Oct11_sed_USG_4_FD_169105 | JGI IMG/M metagenome (GOLD analysis project Ga0224501, IMG submission 169105) | Sediment microbial communities from San Francisco Bay, California, United States - SF_Oct11_sed_USGS_8_1 | ecosystem: Environmental > Aquatic > Marine > Sediment | place: USA...
CGACCGCGCCGAAGCCGCACGGGCCGCCGCTGAAAAAGTGCTCGAAAAAGCAGGCCTCGAAGAAAAGGAATTCAAAGAAGCCCAGGACAAACTGTTCCGCGCCCTGGCCCGCCTCGAAACCAAGAAATCCGATTAATCCATCCCAAAAAAATTTTTAATCAGTTAGTTGAATTTCGCCTTCCTACCAGGACCGCATCCTTGGATTGGCGTAGTAATGGATCAGGTCCCGGACCGAGAGCATGCCGACCACCTGACCGTTATCCGTGACCGCAAGATGACGAATCCTTTTGTTGGCCATCAACTGATTGGCGTCCACAATGGGTTCGTGACAGTCGATGGTCTGGAGCGGCGCGGTCATGATGTCACTCACCTTGGGGTTTTTATCCTGCAGCCCCTTCGCCACAATTTTCCGCGTTAAATCCGTTTCCGTAATGATGCCGACAAAGGTTTCGCCGTCCTTGATCAGGAGCGATCCGACATGCTTGGATTCCATGAGTTGGGCGGCTTCTTGAGTCGAGGTATCGGAGCTGACACTCAAAACCGGACTGACCATGTAGTCTCCGATTTCTTCGTTGGGATTGGTTGCGACTTTTCGTTTTTTCATTGTTCATTCTCCTTCAGTAATGGTGAACCCGTAGTGTGTGGGGGTTCGCATAGAAATTGAATGATCCAGGTAGGATACTTTGGATACTCTCCCCATTAGGATAAAGTAATGCGAAAATTTAGATGCTGGTTGTGCGCGGGGGGTTCCTTTTTTACTCTGGATGAGGAGAGAGGGAGTCTATATCTTTGATTTTATTAGAAAATAAATTTTTATTGAGAAAGGTGTAGGGGGAGTTATTTGTTGTTCAGGCAGGGTTTGAGGTATTGCCCCGTGTAGGATTGCTTTGCCTTCACCACTTCTTCCGGAGTGCCGCAGGCGACCACCTGACCGCCGTTGTCGCCGCCGTCGGGTCCAAGATCGATGATGTAGTCGGCGGTTTTGATCACGTCGAGATTGTGTTCGATGATGACCACGCTGTTGCCCGCGTCCACCAGTTTGGAAATTACCCCCAACAGATGCCCAATATCGTGAAAGTGCAGACCGGTGGTGGGTTCGTCGAGGATATATAACGTCTGACCCGTACTGCGTTTGCTGAGCTCCTTGGCGAGCTTCACGCGCTGAGCTTCACCGCCGGAAAGGGTCGTCGCGGGCTGTCCGAGGTGGATGTAGTCGAGCCCGACACTGGTGATGGTTTCCAGTTTGGATCGAATCGCTGGAATATTCTGGAAAAATCCCTCCGCTTCTTCCGTGGTCATTTCCAGCACATCGGCGATGGTCTTGCCTTTATATAGAATTTCAAGCGTTTCGCGGTTGAAGCGTTTGCCCTGACACACCTCGCAGGTCACGAAAATATCAGGCAGAAAATGCATCTCCACTTTGATCAGGCCGTCGCCCTGACACGCCTCGCATCGTCCGCCTTTCACGTTGAAGCTGAAACGGCCGGGGCGGTACCCCCGCAGGCGCGACTCCGGTACCTCCGCGAACAAATCCCGGATCAGGGTGAACAGGCCGGTGTAGGTGGCCGGATTCGATCGCGGCGTGCGGCCGATGGGCGACTGGTCGATATCGATGACCTTGTCAAGATGATGAATGCCCTTGATCTTCTTGAACACCCCCGGCTTGTCCATCGCATTCCAGAAATGGCTGGCCAAGGCCTTGTACAGGATGTCGATGGTCAGTGTACTCTTTCCCGAACCGGAAACACCGGTGATGCAGGTGAGGCATCCCAGAGGAATACTGACGTCGATATTCTTCAGGTTGTTGGCCTGAGCGCCTTTGATTTCCAGAAAATGACCGTTTCCCTGCCGGCGTTTTTTGGGAACGGGAATCTGTTTGCGGCCCGACAGATATTGCGCGGTTAGAGAGGTTTTATGCTTCAGTAAATCTTTTGAAGTTCCTGCGAAAATAACCTCTCCACCGTGAATGCCCGCGCCCGGTCCGAGGTCGACCACATAATCGGCGGCGATGATGGTGTTTTCGTCGTGCTCGACTACGATGACGGTATTGCCGAGGTCGCGCAGTTTGGTGAGCGTGGCCAGCAGGCGGTCGTTGTCACGCTGGTGCAGTCCGATGCTCGGTTCGTCCAGTACGTACAGCACCCCCATCAGGCTGGAACCAATCTGTGTGGCGAGGCGGATTCTCTGGCTTTCCCCACCGGAAAGCGTGGCGGAGGTGCGGTTGAGCGTCAGATAGTCGAGACCGACGTCCACCAAAAATTTGAGCCGCTCTTTGATTTCCTTGACGACGCGCCGGGCGATGGAGTACTCCTGCTTGCTGAATTTCAGTTGATCGAAGAACTGGCCCAGCGCGCCGATGGAGAGCCCGGTCAGCTCTACAATATTTTTTTCTCCGACCCGCACCGAGACAGCCTCTTTCTTCAAACGTGTGCCGTTGCAGGCTGGACAGGGCAGGGCGCGCATATAACGGGCGATTTCATCCCGTTGCGAGGACGAATCGGTTTCATGGTAGCGGCGCTCCAGGTCCGGGATGATGCCGTCAAAAGTCCCGGTGTAGGTCTGCCGTTTACCGCCTTTCTCATAAAAATATTTCACCGCCTGGTCACCCGCTCCATACAGGAGGATAGATCGGGTTTCTTCGGGAATTTTATTGAAGGGTGTGCTCAATTTGAATTTAAAATTCTGCCCCAAAGCCTCCACCATCTGGTGAAAGTTGATGGAGGTTTTTTTCTGCCAGGGATGAATCGCGCCGTCACGAATCGAGAGAGAAGCGTCGGGCACCACCAGATCGGGATCGATTTCCATCTTGTTGCCGAGCCCATCGCATTTGAAGCAGGCACCTGTCGGATTGTTAAAGGAGAACAGGCGGGGCTCCAGTTCCGGATAACTGATGCCACAGTAACTGCACGCGAACTTCTCGCTGAAGAGCAGTTCTTCATCTTTTTCCGACTTGTTTCCGGCCAGGATCGAGACCACGAGACTGCCTTCACCCAGTTTCAGGGCGGTCTCGATGGAGTCCGCCAGCCGTTTGCCCATTTCGCTTTTTATGATGAGGCGGTCGACGACTGCTTCGATGCTGTGCTTGAATTTTTTGTTGAGCTCGATACCCTCCTCCAACTGCCGCACCTCGCCGTTGATGCGCGCCCGCACGTATCCCTTTTTCTGCAGGTCGAGCAGGTCCTTTTTGAATTCCCCTTTGCGATCCTTCACGATGGGTGCGAGGATCATTACCTTTTTGCCTTCGGGGATGTTCTGCACCTGATCGGTGATTTGCTGAACGGTTTGGGAAGCGATCTGGCGTCCGCAACCGTAACAGAACACATGACCGACCCGGGCGTACAGCAGGCGCAGGTAATCGTAGATCTCCGTGACTGTGCCGACGGTGGACCGGGGATTCTTGCTGGAGGTTTTCTGCTCGATGGCGATGGCGGGCGACAGGCCTTCGATATAATCGATGTCCGGCTTTTCCATCAACTCCAGAAACTGCCGGGCGTAGGCCGAAAGCGATTCGACGTAGCGGCGCTGACCCTCGGCGTAGATGGTGTCGAATGCCAGCGACGACTTTCCCGATCCGCTGAGGCCGGTAATGACCACCAGTTGCTCCCGTGGCAGGGTCAGGCTGATGTTCTTCAGGTTGTGCTCGCGGGCGCCCTTTATGGTTATGTTTTCTAATGCCATTTTATATAGTTGTATTAGTTAAGTTAAAGTTATGCTTTAAGTAGGTCGTTCCATTTCCGGTCGACTTTTTGGATGATCTCAGAGGACATGACAATTTCCTCCGGCCAGTCCTGATGGTAACCTTCCTCGGAATTTTTACGCGTGACATCGATCCCGACACGTTGGCCGGAAATACAGGTATCGCGTTTGGGGTCTAGGTTGTTGAACAGTTTCCATAAAACCTGCGAGGTGTTGTCGAGGTCCACATGTTCCTCAAGCACCAGGAGCACGCTGACCGATTGCAGGGCGTCGTCTTCGAAAAACTTTTGGATGAATTGTATTCCCTGACCCGGCCCGGTTTTATTTAGGGCGACCAAAAGAATCGGTCGGCATGAGGATATATCGACCAGGCGGCAACTGTTTACTTCTGAAAATTTTTCTTTGATCCGATCCGTGATGCCAGGGGCAGGAGTTTGAGTTTTGCTTGGCAATATCATACGCGGTGGTTCGCCCTCGATGGCGCGGGTGGCATCGACTCCCAACTTTGAACCATACAGGGCCTGATCGGATGCGTGGTTCAGTACATCGAGAATACCTTCCGAGAAAAACAGGTCACGTTTCAGGTCAACTTCGCTGAGCAGGAGTTTCAATACTTCCGCTTCGTTCTGGACATCTACACCGGCATCTACTGCGACGATGGTTTTGACGAAGCTCATCTGTCCCAGACTCCACAGGGCACTCATGACGCGCCGAGCCTGCATCGGATAACGTTTCTCGATGCTCACGATGACGCAATTGTGAAACACGCCTTCCAGCGGCATGTTCATGTCAACAATCTCCGGCAGTTGTGTTCTGAGCAGAGGCAGGAAAATCCGTTCGGTTGCCTTACCCAGGTAAAAATCTTCCTGCGGAGGGATACCGACGATGGTGGTCAGGTATACTGGATCCTTGCGGTGGGTGACGGCGGTCACATGAAACACCGGGTAGTCGCCATCCTGCGAGTAATATCCGGTATGGTCGCCGAACGGGCCTTCCAGGCGCATTTCCGCCGGGTCAATGTATCCTTCCAGGACAATTTCGGCGTGCGCCGGAACTTCGAGGTCGACCGTTTTACATTTCACCAGCGGCACCGCTTTTTTGCGGATGAATCCGGCCAGCAGGAACTCGTCGATGCCGTAGGGCAGGGGAGCCGATGCGGCGTAGCACGATGCGGGATCGGCCCCGATGGCGACCGCCACTTCCATGCGCTGATTGGCTTTCCGGTATTCATGAAAAAAGTGTGCGCCGTCTTTATGGATATGCCAGTGCATGGCGGTGGTTTTTTTATCGTAGACCTGCATTCGGTACAGCCCGACATTGCGGATCGTCCGGTCGAGACTGCGGTTGATGACGATCGGGTAGGTGATGAACCGTCCGGCGTCGTCCGGCCAGCACTGGAGGATCGGGATGCGGCTCAGGTCCACTTGGTCACCGGTCATCACCACCTCCTGGCAGGATGCCTGTTTGGCGGAGACGGTTTTCGGTGGAAAATTTGAAGCCTGCAGGAGCATGGGAATGAGTTTGGCTTTGTCCATCAATGTTGCAGGCGGAGCGATTTTGATAAAACGCTCAATTTCGCGCGCAATTTTTTCGAGGCTGGATACGCCCAAAGCCATCTGGATACGCCGCCAACTCCCGAACGCGTTGATCAGCACCGGCATGCTGGAGCCTTCCACGTTTTCGAACAAAAGGGCCTTGCCGCCATCTGGGCTTTTAGAAACGCGGTCGGTGATCTCGGTGATTTCCAGGACTGGAGAAACGGGTTCCGTAATGCGAACCAGTTCTCCTTCAGATTCCAGCCGCGCGATAAACTCTTTAAGTGATTCGTAATTCATAGGGCTTCTTTCCGCGAAAATTGGGGCGAAACGAGACATTATATCTTAGTCTGGCCCCGGGAGGAGGAATTATTGTGAACCAGGCCTTTCTCCTCCGAATTGCACCCGGAGATATTCTCTTGTAGGATACTCGCCATGTGGATGTATTTTTTCAAACGTCTTGGACATGGCATTCCGGTTCTCCTGACCGTCGCCACGTTGACCTTCGGCATCATGCATCTGGTGCCCGGCGGGCCATTTGACACAGAGAAGAAACTCCCTCCCGAGATCATCGCCAACATCGAAGCCAAGTACCATCTCGACAAGCCTGTCTGGCATCAGTACCTGTTGTATATGAAGCAGATACTGCAGGGCGATATGGGGCCCTCGTACAAGTATGTCGGGCGGGACGTGTCCGATATCATTCTTGAGGCATTTCCGGTATCGCTGGTGCTGGGGCTGTGCGCGGTATTGGTTACCCTGGGATTGGGAATTCCTTTCGGAGTTCTGTCCGCCGCGCGGCAGAATTCGTGGATTGACCACAGTTGTATTTTCGCCGCCACGCTGGGAATTTCCCTGCCCAGTTTTGTGCTGGGCGCGTTGTTGATCCTGCTGTTTTCGCATCAATGGCACCTGTTGCCTCCCGCGTTGTGGGAGGGTCCGAGACATGTCATCCTGCCCGCCTTTGCTCTGGGTGCGGGATTTGCGGGGTACATCGCACGGCTCACCCGGTCGACGGTGGTTGAGGTATTGGGAGCCGATTATATCCGCACCGCCCGCGCCAAGGGGTTGAGCGAGACACGGGTATTGCTCAAGCATGCGCTGAGCAATTCGATCACGCCCATCGTATCGGTGATGGGGCCGTTGACGGCGGGGCTGGTGACGGGTTCGTTTGTGATTGAGTTTATTTTTTCCGTGCCGGGCATGGGGAATTTTTTCATCACTGCCGTGACCAATCGTGATTACCCACTGATTATGGGAGTGACGCTGGTGTATGCGGTATTGATCGTTTTGGCAAATATTGTTGTGGATTTGGTATACATGAAGCTGGACCCGCGGATATCCCTTGCCGGAACGAAGGTGTGAATGATGTTCACTAAAATGCAGCTGCCATCCAAACTGAGCGCGATCTTTTTATTGGGATTGGCGGTGTGCGCTGTGTTTGCACCGTGGGTGGCTCCCTATTCCTATGAAACGCAGGACACCCTGAAAACCCTCGCTCTGCCGGATGGTACCCACTGGATGGGGACGGACCAACTGGGACGCGACGTGTTTTCCCGGATGATCTATGGGGCGCAGACTTCGCTTTTTATCGGAGTGTTTACCACATTGATTGCCGTGGTGATCGGGACGGTCTACGGAGCCGTTTCAGGTTATGTCGGCGGCCGGACCGATAATGTGATGATGCGCATTGTGGATGTGGTGTTTGCCCTACCGGATCTGCTGATGATTATTTTGATCATGGTGGTGCTGGGCAGGGGACTCTGGGGGATTTTTCTGGCGCTCACCCTGGTGAGCTGGGTGACCGTGGCGCGGCTGGTGCGGGGGGAGGTGCTCCGGATAAAAGAGTTTGCATATATCGAAGCGGCGCGGGCCATTGGCGCCAGTCATGGACGGATTGTGTTTCATGAAATCCTTCCCAATATCTGGGGTGTCTTAATCGTGACTCTGACCTTTCGTATTCCGGTGGCGATTCTGGCGGAATCGACGCTCAGTTTTATCGGTCTTGGGATTGCGCCTCCATCCAGCAGTTGGGGGACACTGGCGAACGACGGCTGGACAGCGCTCAAATTTTATCCTCACCTGATCCTGTTTCCTTCGCTGGCGATCTTTCTGACCATTTTATCGTTCAACTTTTTGGGTGAGGGGTTAAGAGACCGCCTGGACCCGCGAAAACTGCGATCTTAAACTTAATGAATTTAATGGTTTATAGGAACCACTTGGTGGCGATTTTTCGGTTTTTTTCGTGACTGAGATAGCGATAAACTATTAGTGAGCGAGCAGGGAGTGAGGTGGAGCCACTGGCCTGTTGGATTTTTGAATTTGAATAATGGACACCCTTGTTTCCGGTTGACAATATGAAACAGTCGATTTAAAGTACCGATTCCTTGCGGATCGGGGTGCTGGTCCAGGGCGGACCATAGATGGAACGGACCATGACTCAGATAAAAAGTGATCTGATTTGCGAGATAATCAGGAAGTCTCAAACACGTTTTCTGAATAAGAAAGGGTGGACGGCGGAGCGTTCGGAAGCGTGCGAGCAATTCGTATTGGAATGGGTCAAGAATAACGCCTGTGGCTACCGCAACCATTACAAGCAACAACTGGAAGCCTATTCCACCGGGGAGTTGAGCGAAATCCTGAAATGCCTGAATGAGTCGAACAAGGATTTGAACGATATCCTGAATAAAGCCCTGGCCTTTGTGGAAAAGTAATTTTTGTCGAACCTGATTTTAATTAAATAGCGATGTCAGAAACTCCTCCAGAAAAAGACAAATCCTCATCATCTGCCGAAGAGGCAAAACCGGCCGCAGAGGCCAAGCCCGCGCCAAAGCCTGCGGCCAAACCCAAGGTCGAGAAGAAACCTTTGGTCAACAATAAGGACGGCACCATTACCGATCCCAATTCCGGATTGATGTGGAAGCAGACCGATGCCTGGCTGGATATGCACCAGTTTTATACCTGGGCGGGGCACACGGAATATGTTGAAAAGATAAACAAGGAAAAGTTTGCGGGTCACTCTGATTGGCGCATCCCCAGTAAGGCTGAAGCCACGACTCTGGTGGAGAAGGGCAGGAAGGAAACGGTGATTGATAAAAACGGTACGCCGTTCCCGATGGATCCTCTTTTCACGGATGGGTGTGCCGGTAATACCTGGATTACCGAATGTACGGAAGAAGAAGTGGTCCGGTTCGATTTCAAGATCGGAAGCGATTTCAAGTATCCCCCGGCGGAGATTTGGGCCTCTATCCGCCTGGTCCGCGACGTGGCACCCAAAAAAGAAGAGGCTCCGGCGGAAGAAGCCAAAACTGAACCCGCGCCCGCGTCTTAATCTCGATCTACTCCCTGGAAAATTCCCTCGCGTCTCAGCGGCCGTCCGGCCTGCACTAGCCCGCTCTTTTTTTTCTCAAGTTTTCATCGATCCGGAATTTGACTACAAAATCGCCGCGTTTTTTCCCCCAGGGCTGCGTCGAACCGGCACCTGGAATGCGGAGCTCTTCCCCGGTCAACGTGCCATCCTCAACGTGGATGGTTGTTTTGGAATCGAGTAATTGAATTTCCAGGAGGCCTCCTTTTTCGGCCAGCTCGGGTGAGATAGCGACGACCGAGTGAACATCCGATTTGACTTTTTTAAAATGAGGATGTTTTTCGATGCAGACTTTGACCATCAAGTCACCCAGCGGGCCACCGTTGCGTCCGGAGCCACCCTGTCTGGGAAACTTCAGGGTATATTGATCGGCCACCCCGGAGGGGATGTCAATATCCAGGGTCACGGTTTTAACGACCCGTTGTTTGCCCTGGCACTCAGTACAGGGATCCTCGAAATCATTAACTCCCGAACCTTTGCATTCGGGGCAGGTGACGTGCTTGTCGTAGGTGTAGGGAATCGTGCCCCCCAGGGCGGCGACCACAAAGGGGACGTCCACCATAAATTGCAGATCGAATCCGCGGGTGGGCATGTCCGGGTCCATGACCGGTTCGTCGGCAAAAGGAGGCTGGCTGAAAGGGTCCTGTCGGTTTTCTCTGGGGCCCTGCCGGGTGTATTGGCGGCCGAAGTCGAAGGGATCGTTGTAAGGTTCGTTCCGGTTTCCCGGGGAATGAGCTGATCGACCGCGGCGTCCATTGGTGCGCAGTTGATCGTATTCTTTCCGCTTTTTGGCGTTACCCAGCACCTCATAGGCTTCGGATATCTGCTTGAATTGTTCCTCCGACTTCTGGCTCCCCTGATTGGTATCGGGGTGGTGTTTTCGGGCCAGTTCGCGATACCGTTTTTTGATATCGCTGACTTTGGAGCTCTTATTGACCCCGAGGATTTTGTAGTAATCTTTTTCTATGGAGACCTTCATTTTTATCCAATGAAAGTAAAGGTTCGAATTGTCTAAAACATTATTCTATAACTCGGCGGACGGCTATTCAAGCCGATGGTATTTGTGAGGGCAAAATAGCTGGTAATTCGTATTCCGGGGTGGTCGCCTCCTGAATGCCGGAAAGCCGTTGAAACCACTGGTCCCGTAATTCCCTGGATTTAAACGGATAGAATTGTTGCCGAAGGACCAATACCCATGACTCGGTTTCGTCGTTCAAGTTATTCTTGACGGGAACGATTTTGATTTTTTCGGAGCTCATTTTTTCAACCGTTAATATCTCTTTTCGGGTAAATTCCCGGCGGGCCATGACTCCATCGAAAATCATTTGGACTCCGTCCCAATAGATATAACCGGAGTCGAGAGAAATGGATTTCATGCCCAATCCCCAGCCATTCCCGGGTCGTTGTCCGATAAGCATGCAGAAAACGCCATTTTTTGGGGGTGGCAGGGAGAGCGTTTGCAGTTTTAATACCAGGTGGCGATAAAGACCCTGGGTGAAATCAAACCACCGAAAAGAGATTAAAAAACAGAAAATGAAATTGAATATAAAGAGTCTGAGGCTGTCAAAAATTAAAAAATAAACAGTCAGCGATAACAACATCGCCATAATTGCACTTAGTATCGTATCCAACGCTCCGGTTAAAAAGTGAACCCAGACGATTTTCCCCCAGGCGGGGGGCTGAAATTTCAATAAAAGGATTTTGCGATAAATTAGATGACAAGTCCAGGAACCAAGGCAAAGGGCCAGGCAGGGAAAGGGAAAAGTGAAGAATAATATAATAAAAAAGGTGATTCCGATTTCAAGCATTTCCTGTCCCAATAGAAGGCTTGGCGTTCATTTTGTTGGTATCCGGTTCAAGGGAGGCCTGATTTTATCAAACCCTTTTGGGGGTGTCTTGTTTAATCTTTAAGGTTAAGTTTTTCAGGTGGTTATAGGAGGGTTAAACCAGAGGCTTGGGTGTTCTGTTAAATTTCCCGGAACTTGAGAGTATTCGGGCCTATAGGCGGTTGAAACGGAACTCACTCCATCGACGTGATTTCTCCGGCCACGAACGCCATCTCTTCACCGCTGTCCAGCAATATCACCAGGCGTCCCTCATCGTCCAACTTCATGGCGGTTCCAGAGTAGGTCTCGGTCCCTTGTTTCAGAGAGATGTGTTTGCCGAACATTTCGCTGTGCTGGTTCCATTGAAGGGCGGCATGGGAGGGGCCTTCTTCCAGAAAACCGCTGTATTCCCTGTCCAGATGATTGAGGAATGCAGCGATCAGTGGAGGTCTTTCAAAGCTTTCGCCGTTTTCCATGGCCAGGGAGGTGGCGATATGCTGGAGGGAAATTGGAAACCGGGTATGGTTGACATTGATCCCGATACCAAGGATGATTCCCGAGTGTCCGTCTTCCTTATGATTTTCCGTCAGGATACCGGCCACTTTTTTGCCATTCAGGAGGATATCATTTGGCCATTTCAAAACGGGTCGGGTTCGGCTGAATTCGTTCAGAGCCTGAGTCAGCGCGACACCAGCGATCAGGGTAATGGGGGCGATTTGCTCAGGCGCCAGACCCGGTTTGAGCAGAACGGAGAGATATATGCCGACATTTTCCTCCGAGTACCAGGTCCGCCCTGACCGGCCTTTGCCCTGAGTTTGACAGTCCGCCAGAATAACGGTCCCTTCTTTATCCCAGGCAGTCACCAACTCCTTTGCGAGGTCATTGGTGGATTCTACGGTGGTATAAGTTATAATTTCCCGACCGACATGCTGGGTATGAAGTTGATCCCGAATCCAATTTTGATCTTCTGAAGAATAAGGCATAAACTCATGATATAGTTTAGGTTATAATTGTAAAGGACCTTTTTTCAAAAATTTTGCCAAAGCGGTTTTCATGGAAAGCATCCGACGTGCCTGCCGTTATCTATATTATCGTTTTATTCGCCTGCAGGCCAGCCCAGAAAGTCTTGCCAGGGGGGTAGCCTTAGGATTATTGATAAGCACCACCCCCACCTTCGGTATTCAAACTTTCATCGCCCTCTTTTTAGCCGCCTTATTGAGGTGCAGTAAAATTTGCGCGGTGGTTGCCGCCCAATTAACTAATGCGTTAACCGCGCCTTTCATTTTTCTGGGAACTTATTATCTGGGGGCCATTTTAATGGGCCGGCCTTTCGATCAAGCCAAGTTTGAGCGCCTCTATAGAGAATTTCATTTAGACCAGGTCTGGGAATCAGGTTTGTCTGCATTTGTCCCGCTTTGGGAGGGATTCAGGGATGTTTTTGTGTCTCTCTGGGTAGGAGGACTGATTGTGGGTGTGATTTTGGCCATTATTGGTTATTTCGTGGTTATTGGCATCGATACTAAAGCCCATTTGCAGATTGTGAGGGCAAAACAGACGGCCAAAAGGCAAATGGAGAGGCTTAAACGGAAAAATGCGCCGGTATATGAAAAAATTGATTGAATTTATTGAAAAATATTGATAAAAACCATAACTCGATAAGGGATTGAGGCGTTAGTCAGTTTAAAAATGAGGAGCGTTTAATGAAAAAACTGGTGATCTTTCTTATGTTGTTAGCTTTTACGGTTACAGGTGTCGGTTGTTATGGAACCGGTCCATGTCCTCACGGCGTTTGTAATGAAGAGCACTCCAAGGCTTCTGGTCCGCCTGCTGAAAAATCTGGAGAATAATTTTTTTATCCCTGCGGTTCCAAAAAAAAAACTACCCCCCTCTGTAATTTAGAAGGGGGTATTTTATTTTCCCCTGCACTTCGATCCTGTACCATCCCCGGTAGCAGTTTAATGTCTTTTAGGGCCTAATTTAGGCCTGTGTCCAGCCGAAAAGGCTCATTTTCCCCTTCAGCCAAATCTATCATTAGTACGGTCCCTGTCAGTAAATTTTTGACATCGGGGCCGCTAGCGATGATAGAATGTGGGAAAATTACGATAATTTGTAGGGATTCCTGTTTTTCGGTGGGATTGTATTCAGGAGTATTAGATATTACTGATTTAAGGAGAGGGTATGTCAAGGCAAAGGACGACAGTGGAGCAGGTGCGGCAGATTCAGGATTATTTCAAAGAGGGCACTGAATACCATAACGAAAAAAAGTATAAAGAAGCAATCACAGCTTTCAAAAATGGCGCGGCGATCAACCCTTTTGACGAAAACCATCTGGAAGAGTTGGGGAAAAAGTTGAAAGGCATGTCCGTCAAACTGGTTCAGGAGAGTATTGCTTACATGGGTTGTGCCGCTGTTCATTTAAAATGTTCGATCGACGAACTCAGCGAAAATGAAAAGGATATTGTTCCGATCGACGAGTCCCTTACCGAAGTTTTTAAGGCCTGGGATTGAGGGGATATGGACGATCAGGTTTTATACAACGTATTTCGGCAGGAGATACGGGAGCGTAAAATTCCGATCAGTCTGGGTAAAACCTGCCCGGTGAAGTGCACTTTTTGTTATGAGAAGGACCATAGTTACCGCCCCACCATTGATCCCCCCTTGACCACTCCCGAGCAATGGAAGTTTATCCTGCAGGAAATACAAAAATATCCTACCAGAGAAGGCGAAGCATGGTTGCTGGGAGGCAACGAATATATGGAATGGACGGATATTTTCCTGCATCCCAAAGCCATGGACTGGTTGGAGGAATTCCTGGATACGACGGACAAGCAGGTTATATTTTTCACCGTTGGATATGTCAAGCCGGAGCGCCTTCATAAACTGGTAGAAAAATATCCCGGCCGCATCAATTTTGAGCTTTCGGTGATTACCCTGGGAGAGCACCGGAAGAAACTTATGCCAAACGCTCCGACCGTTGAGCAGGTTCTGAAGATAATAGAAGGGCCGTCAGTAACCTCCTCAAATTTTTATTCCTTTGGACCGAATACCATGTCCAAAGACGCCATGACAATATCGAAAATCAATCCTCATTGCATTTTATGGATGGGATGTTTGACTCCCCTTAGATACATCGATGCGGAAACCAGTACGTTGATGAGGTATGGCAGGAGTTATTTGCCCGACGAGACCCGGCGAATTTATAACGCAGGCCTGCCCAACACCCAGATGATCCATACCGAATCGTATATCTCCACTTTTCTGGCGCGGCAGAAAATCCTTAAAACCTTCGATGCCTGCGAATTGGAAAAGAAAGATACCGTGGTGGTCTCGGCCAGTATTTACCGATTACTTTCGACCCTGCGGAAAAACCGGGCGCGCTACCTGTACGTTCCCAATCAGATGTTGGGAGGCGATTCGGATTGCTCGACATTGTTGACGTTTAACGATGTGGCTCAACGGTTGAATGGAGAGACACAGGTATATCTGCCCAAGGTCATTATGGAGCACCCTTCCAAAGAGGACAGAGATATCACCGGAGTTACTTTTGATGAATTCAAGGAACGGTTTCCCAGGACTCGATTCAAGGTTTTGCATAAGGTCAATTCCAAGATGTCCAATGGCAAGCTTTACGAAAAAGGATATTTAAAAAATATAGTTGAGGATTATTTAGGCAATCCACTCGCAAAGAAAATTGCGGAGGCGCCGCTTCCCAATTAAATCGATTCCTACCCCCTCCCCTGGGGTATCAGGGGAATCCCTGGCGGGGCTTTATCTAGTCAGGGATCCATTAAACATCCTTTTGAGGCTGAGCATATGCAATATTGGCTGAAAGTGGTTTTTGTGGATAACAGTGAATTGAAGTTGGATGAAACGGAAAAGCATTTTATCAGCGACGATCTAGAGGTCCTGGAAGTGACCACCGCCAAGGAGGTTTTAATCGTTCCGGTTCGTCAGATCAAGTATATCGCGTGTGATTCCAAAGTTTTCAAATAGAGAGGAGGGGTTCTTGAGGGAATAAAAAAAGAGCGCCACAGGGGCGCTCTGGGAGATAAAATTTGGATTTGCTTTATAGTTTGAGACGGGCTTTCTTCAACCAGTCATCTTCGTCGAAGACCGAGCGGCAATAATCCTCAAACATTTGTTCTTTATCGGAGAGCTCTTGGCCGTCAATACTCTGGGACTCTTCCTTCTGGGTGAATCCAAACTCCAGAACGGTCTTGGGTTTGGGAGGTTCGCCATTGGGTTCCAGTTTGTAGATTTTTTCCGAAAAAGGTTTGGGATTAACATAATCATCCAGCTCTTGCAGGCTGAGCAGGAGATTGAAGACTGCAGATTCCGTAATCAGGCCATTGGAGCCCAGCTCCTTAAGAAGCGCTTTCACATCTTTGGAAGAGGTGATGGCATTCATAATAGCCGCACTGAGTTTTTCGTAAATTTCATCCTGATAAGATTCGTTAGAATCCATTTAATACCTCCATTGCCACCTTCGTAATGTTTCTATTATAACGTCATTTTTGAAAATAGATACACAGCAATATGCGTGCCATGTAAATATTGTCACCAAAGAAACAGCTTAAATCTTTGTATTTAAAAAACTTAATAGTATAATAAGGGCCGAAAAAAAATTAGCATAGGGAGCCCACCGTCAATAATTTACCGGGTCTAAATTTCACGAATTACCCTAAATGTGGTGATTAGCCTGTTTTGGCTGGGGTACTCAATGTGATTGATTTGGGAAAGTAGATAGCCCTTTAGTTATAAGGTTTTTTGTTGTTTTTTCGGGCTAGAAGAGGGACCTGAATCTCAACTGTGGGGTAGAGGAGTTATTAATGCCATTTCCAATCCATCGACCGAGACGATTAAGGAAAAATTCCGCTATTTTAAGAATGGTGAGGGAAACATCCCTCTCAGCGGATGATCTGATTCATCCTATTTTTGTTTGTGAAGGAAAGGGTAGGAGAGAGGCCATTTCTTCTATGCCTGGAGTATTTCGTCAATCCATTGACAAAGCGGTTGCCGATGCCCGGGAAACACACCGGCTCAATATTCCCGCAATTATCCTGTTTGGCATTCCCGACAAAAAGGACGCTCAGGGTACAGAGGCCTACAATCCAGATGGTGTGGTGCAAAGAGCCATCCGTGAGATCAAATCGGCGGTTCCCGAGTTGATGGTTATCACGGACGTATGCATTGATGAGTATACAGACCATGGGCATTGCGGTCTGGTGGAGGGCAATGAAATTTTAAATGATGCCACACTGGAATTGCTTGCCAGGATGGCCCTCACCCATGCCGAAGCGGGAGCCGATATAGTGGCTCCCTCGGATATGATGGATGGCCGTGTCAAAGCTATTCGGGAGGTTCTGGATGAAACCAGCCATCCAGACATTATTATTATGTCCTACGCCGCAAAATATGCCTCGGCCTTTTATGGGCCTTTTCGGGAAGCTGCCGACTCCACCCCTCAGTTTGGGGACCGTAAATCTTATCAGATGGACCCCGCCAACAGCACGGAGGCCCTCAAAGAAGTATGGGAAGATATCGACGAAGGCGCCGATATCATCATGGTGAAACCAGCGCTGGCGTATCTGGATATTATCCGGCGGGTCCGTGAAGAATGCACCGTTCCCGTGGCCGCTTACAATGTCAGTGGGGAATACTCCATGATTCAGGCCGCCGCTGAAAAGGGCTGGATTGACGGTCCTCGCGTTATGATGGAAATTCTTCTCAGTATCAAACGGGCGGGAGCTAAAATGATTTTAACCTACGCCGCACAGGAAGCCGCAAAAATCCTCAACGCGTGAAACTTAACTTCCCCATTTACAGAAAGTTTGATTTTAAAGGAGTTTTAGTTATTGTTTAACCCGTCCCGCCGTGGATATAATAAATGAGTATCTTAATAAAAGGAGAAAGGGAAATGTCAATTCTGGCTCAGAATATGAAGATCATACGACGCGAGTTGGGTTGTACCCAATCAGCCATGTCCGAAATTTTAAAAGTCGGGTTTCGAACCTATGTGCGTTATGAAGCGGGAGAGAGAGACGCTCCGGCGGCGGTTTTGGTGAAAATGGCGCGTCTCGGGAATATTTCCCTCGAACATCTTTTGACCCAAAAAATCGAATCTCTTTCAATATTACCGATGGATACCGATACCCTGAACCTGACTCCGCCAGAAATCAAATGGGTTAACTTTGAAACCGGTCAAATTTCATTTAAGAAATTGGCCAAAGAAGGAGTTTTGGCTTTGGACGAAGCTGAAAAAAAAGCCATCTCCGCGTACCGCAGAATGCCTGCAGAATTAAAAACGGCTTTTCTGAAAGATCTGGAAAAAAACTATAAAGTCAGCGGTACTGGGTTGAAAGCAAGAAAACTGGCGCCTGCAAAACCGGCGACTCCCTTAACTCCTGCCGTTGAGAAAAAGGCGGAGGCAAAAGTGGAAAAAGCCAAGGAAGGGAAAAAGAAAGGAAAGCCGGGCCGCAAAAAACTGGATAAAAAAGCCCTCAAGGAAAAAATTGATCGGCTTAAGATGATTACCAAATCGGTTCCGAAAATTACCGTGAGATAAATCTTTGAAAAAAGCTGGAATGATGGGAAATCTGAATGGGATCGTTTTTTTTGTCGCCCTTTTAGTGATTTTTTCCCTGGAGATGTTTGGCAAGGTGGTCGAGCGGGGGGTTGGTTATTACCTTAAATGGGAAAACTACTCCCGACCTCAACTGGGGCGTATATGGGAGAAGGACCGGGAAAAAATTGTTGCCCAGAAAAAGATTGAGACCCTTCTTTCCAGTTTAAACACTCAGGAGACCAGCTCCGACTCCATCCAATCATTCAAGGAACTGTTTGAACAGCTCAATCCCGCAGTTCCGCAAATGGTTTCCCGGAAAAAATTTCTGCAACTGTACTTCGAGTTCCCCGAGCAGTTGTCCCGCAAAATCATTTCTCCCTACGAGTTACTGGAAATCGACTCCAATCGCGACTGGCAACGCGTACTGTTGACGCAGTTGGGGGAATGGATCACCGTCAGCTTTATCAATAACCAGAATTATCCCATCCGGGAAGTCTTTATGTCGGCTGACGGGGTGGGGGAGAATCCGTTGGTCCGAGACATCTTCCGGGGGACTTTGGAAGAGGCCGGCTTTGGTGACAACTCGATCCTGCCATTTTCAGATTTTATGCGGGTGCTTAAAACCCTGGGCTCCGAGACTCAGGAAACCCTGTTTCCCGATCCTTCCTGGTTTTTCAGTAAAAATTACCATGTGACACGTGTGGGTATTAAGGAAACTCCAAACTCCAACGAATATCCTCCACCGGCCCGAATGGGAGTCGAATATCAGAGTGATTTTTTTACCGAGGTTTTAATACTTCCCGTCCCGGGGCATATATCAGAAAACCTTTTGTCGCAGATAGAAATTCCGGTAATCGACGAGGCAGCCGAAACTGTATCTCCGTTTGGTGATTTTCAGGGAGAATCGAATTGAAACGGCGTCTTTTTGAGAAAATTGCTTTTTCCCTATTCGCCTTAATGATGGCGTTATCGCTATTTTGTCTGGGCCTTTATCTGGATTTAAAAGACGACCTCCCGCAATTGCCGGACAGTCTCGAAAAAATCAATCTCAGCCTGCCGACCGAAATATACTCGTCGGAAGGCAATGTGATCAAGGTTCTGGGGCAGAGGCATCCGGTTTCGCTGGAAGAAATTTCCCCCCGCTTTACCGAAGCCATGATTGCCACCGAAGATTCCCGATTTTACAGTCATAGTGGAGTGGATCATATCGGCCTGGCCAGGGCCATGCTGAAAAATATCAGGAATATGAAGGTTTCACAGGGTGGAAGCACTATCACCCAGCAACTTTCCAAAAATCTGTTTTTTTCGTTCGAAAGAAAGTGGGAGCGGAAAATCAAGGAGCTGTTGATCGCTCTGCAAATGGAAGCGACCTTCTCCAAAGAGGAAATTCTCGAGGCTTACTGCAATCAGGTTTATTTCGGTAGCGGTGCCTATGGGGTGGAGGACGCTTCCCTGGTGTATTTTAATAAACGCGCAAAAAACCTGACTCTTCTCCAGGCGGCCATGCTGGCGGGGTTGCCCAATTCTCCCAACAGCGCCAACCCGTTCAATAATTTCGAGCGGGCTATGAGCCGAACCCGGACCGTTTTGAATCGAATGGTTCGTTCAAATTTTATAAGTTCCTTTGAGATGGAGCAGGCCCTGGAAACAGACCTGGAACTGGCCCCTCCCCGGATCCAATCCAATCCCAATCAGTATTTTATTCAATATGTGATTTCCAATCTCGAGAACGAATACGGAAAAGAGTTTGTGCATTTTGGCGGTCTGAAGATTTTTACCACTATCGATTCACGTCTTCAGCAATACGCTCAACAGGCGGTTCTCACCCACATGAAAAGCCTGGATAAGCGTATGGCACCTCGTGAGGATGAAGAGCTTTTGCAGGCCGCCATGGTATCCCTGGAAAATAAAACAGGGGCCATTCGCGTGTTGCTGGGTGGAAGGGATTACTCCAAAAGCCAATTTAACCGGGCGGTTTCTAATAATCGAATGGCCGGATCTTCATTTAAGCCGATTGTTTACCTGACGGCAATGGAAGTACTGGGAATTTCCCCCGCTACCGTGATCCGGGACGAGCCGGTTTCCCTGGAAATATCTCCGGGAAAAAGCTGGGAACCTAAGAACTTCAACGATCAATATTTTGGGGATTTGATTCTAAAACGCGCATTAATGAATTCACTTAATGTGGTTTCGGCGAAACTTGTTAACGATCTAACTCCACCCCGCGTGATCAAAACCGCCCGGCAGATGGGATTAACCAGCCCTTTGGGGGAAAACCTTTCGCTGGCATTGGGCGCCACCGGGGTCTCTCCTCTGGAAATGGCCGGGGCATACAGCGTCATCGCCAACCTGGGAATTTTAAATGAACCTTACCTGGTGGAGCGCATTGAGGATTTTCGCGGAAACAAGCTGTATGAGCATTTTTATTTTGGAGTTCAACGGTTTTCCCAGAAATCTATTTATCCGCTTTTGGACATGATGCGTGGCGTGGTGGAAGAGGGCACCGGCAGAGTGATTCGCCGCATGGGCTTCAGCCATCCCGCAGGAGGGAAAACCGGTACCACCAACGATTATAAAGACGCCTGGTTCGATGGGTTCACCAAAGACATGGCCACCGTTGTTTGGGTGGGCTATGACAGTAATATTTCCATGATTGACCGCAATGGTAGAGGTTTGACAGGCGGAGGCGCCGCCGCTCCCATCTGGGCTTATTTTATGAAGAAGGCATTGAGCGGAAAGAGTCAGGTTAACTTTCCTGTTCCCGAAGGCATCCGGTTTGTTGATGTGGATTCCCAGACCGGCTACATCGCTAATTCGAGTATGAAAAATACCATGACCGTTGCTGTGAAAAATGATGTCGTTTTGACTTTACCGCCGTCAACTGATTCCGTGCAGGGGTATTCCCCTCAGGAAGAATCGGCGGGTGAGCCTCTCGATAACTTGGAAACCATAGAGGAACATGTTTTACCAGAGCTTTAAATACTATTTAGTCCGAACGGGACTTTCCTTTTTCCTGATCCTGGTCTTCGGCTACCTGGCTTTGTATTTTGTGCATGAGGTGGCGTTACCCGACGTCCGTTTTAACGATCTGTGGCTCAGATGGATAGTGACCCTGATCTGTCTGTTTTTTGGATTCGTGGTCTATGGCATGTTCGGCGAACATCGGTTTATCAAGGCTTTGGAAAGTCTTAAGCATATCGACCTCAAAATCGTCGGACCGGAAATCAGAAAGCATTTCCAGGGGTTGGTTGCCTTCACCGAATCCTCTTATTTTCTTCCGGCCAAGGGCCGACAACTGCGGGAGGCGCTGGTTCGGGATTATGCCGAATTTCTGCTGAGTACCGGTTCGGAAGATCCGGAAGCGCTCAATATTTTTTTAAAAGCCTACCTGCAGGATACCGATGATATACGGTTCCGAAATGTCCTCGTTTCTGCATTAACCCGCAAGCAGGAGTTAACAGACTCCGAAATGGACCTGTTGCTGGTGATATTAAGGACAGAGGATTATGAAGATGGAGATCTGCTAGGCTACGTAGTTAACGTGTTCCTTGAGCAGGAATGCTTTACCAATAAATCCGAGCCGGTTTTCCTCAAAGCCCTCCAGTTAAAAACCGGACAGGAAGAAGAGATCATTGCTTTCATGCTTCCGCACCTGATGGATAAAAAGAGAACCGACTATATGGCGGTTCACTTTTATCTGGAATCCCTGGACTCTTTGCCTGCCGATCAGGCCGCAACAGTGAGCTATCTTGTAGGTGTCTGTTACTGTGAAGAAAGATTCAAAGTGCTCGATCCCGAACTCCACTCCCGGTGTAATAAAGTTTTTGATGGGCTGGAACCCCAGGCCAGGGAGCGTTTGCTTCGTCTGGCGAAGGATGCCCACTTGTCGGAACAGTGGAAAAAGGTCAGGCTGTTTCATTCCGAGGACCAACGTGCGCTGGAGCGTTTGAAAGTATACACAGGACTGAGTCCTACATTTTGGCAGGTAGCCGGGAAGAAAATTGGCGGTATTGGGAATGGTCTTTTCGAACTCATCAAACGCGTAATGTTCAAAATGTTTGATGGGTTGAACTTGCTCGGAGGCATGAGCACAGCAGCCAAACTGATTCTCGCATGTCTCTTCTTTGGAGGCCTGTTTTATTTGGGTGTATCAGTGGATTGGAAATCTTTGTTTCCAGCTTCCCAACCTGTTCCGAAAGTATCCGAAGAAACGGCCCCGGCACCACTCGTTAAGGTCTTTACCCTTCAGGTGGCCGCCGTAAAGGGCAAAAAACAGGCCGATGACACCGTCCGCCAACTTAAGAAAAAGAAAGTGGAAGACGTGTATGTTGTGAAAACACAACGCAAGGAGGGAGGATTCTGGTATAAAGTCCGGGTGGGAAAATTTCGCGAACGCCAGGCCGCGGAAAAAGTAGCCACGATACTTATGAATCAAAAGAAAATCCGGTCCTATTTCATCATAGCTTTGGATGAACAGCCTAAACCGCAAAAAACAGCGCCCTGAATAATGAATACTGCCCTTAATAAACCATGAATAAAGCCCTCGATCTCAATACCCAGAATATTGAAGATTTTGTTACGGATGACGAAATAGCTGGTCTTCAATCCGAAGTGAGCCGGTGTCATAAGGATTTGGAAGAGGGTGAGGGCAGGGGCGCTGAGTTTCTGGGTTGGCTCCATTTGCCATCGGTAACGAAATCCGAAGAACTCACGAGAATTCAAAAGTCCGCCGATTGGATACGGGATAACTGCGAAGTGTTTGTGTCTATCGGAATTGGAGGTTCTTATCTGGGCGCCAAAGCCGCATTAAACTTTGCCGGAAGCGATGTGTCAAAATCGTTTTCCCCCTCAGGCGGTGACTCCCCCCATATCCTGTTTTCCGGACAAAATATAAGCTCCGATTCACTTCACGATTTACTGGAAAGTCTGGAAAATAAAAAATTCTGCCTGAATGTGATTTCCAAGTCCGGAACCACCACCGAACCGGCCATCGCATTTCGTTTTCTCAAACAATTCATGGAGAAAAAGTTTGGCTCCGAAGAAGCGCGGAAGCGAATTTTCGTGACCACCGATCCTGATAAGGGTGCTCTCAGGCAATTGACGGAGGAAGAAGGATATCCATGTTTTGAAATTCCCGGAAATGTCGGTGGGCGTTATTCGGTATTGACTCCGGTGGGATTGCTGGCTATGGCCGTCGCAGGAATGGATATCGCAGAGGTGATTGCCGGAGCCAGGGATTGTGAACAGAGTGTCACTCAAAATTCGTCCCTGGATCAGAACCTGGCCTATCGTTTCGCTGTGATTCGTAATTTGTTGTACCAAAAGGGGAAAACCATCGAATTAATGGCGGCATTTCACCCGGCACTGCAAACTATGGTAGAGTGGTGGCGGCAGTTGGCCGGAGAGAGCGAAGGTAAAGAAGGAAAGGGTATTTTTCCCGCTACGGCAGAGTATACAGCCGATTTGCATTCGCTCGGCCAATGGGTTCAGGAAGGCAACCGGATTATTTTTGAAACCTTTCTCCGGGTGGCGACTTCGAATCATCCTTTAGAAGTGCCCGAAAGCCCGGATGACCGGGATGGCCTGAACTTCCTAGCCGGCAAAACTCTTGACGAGATCAATGAGAAAGCCTGGCAGGGTACCGCCCTGGCCCATCTGGAAGGCGGCGTTCCCAATATGACCCTGACGGTGAAAGATCGCAGTGCACACACACTGGGTTATCTCTTTTATTTTTTTCAAAGGGCCGTCGCCATGACGGGATATTTGATGAATGTCAATCCATTCGATCAGCCGGGTGTCGAGTTTTATAAAACCAACATGTTTCGATTATTGAATAAACCAGGATACGGGAAGGAAAAATAATGGGGACCGTTAGTCGGGGTTTGAGTGAGACCGTTCACCGCATTGCATTTCAGGAAATCAACGCGGGGCAATCTTCCAATCAATATCAAAGTGATCCGCTGTTGGCCCGTCTCAAGGAAATGGGAACCGAATTGTGGATGGATACCGGAGATTTGGAATTGGCGCAGTCTATCTGGAAAACGGAATTGACCGCTTTGACCACCAATAATACGTTAGCCAATCAAGTGGTGCAAAGTGGTGTGATGGATACCGTGATTCAGGAAACCGTGACCAAGCTGGAGGAGGCCGCTTCCGGTTTGAGCCGGGAAGAGTTGATCATGGAAATTGGCTTCGTGATCAATTGCCGTATAGCCCTTCGGTTAGTTCAGGCTTTCAAGGTGAAGGTCAGCGTGGAGCTTCATCCTTCCATATCGCGGGATATTGAAAAGAGTGTGGAATACGGCAGGCGCTATTTCGACGTGTGTCCTGAATATTTTATCATCAAAGTGCCCCTCACCCCGGAAGGTCTACTCGCCACCCGGCGGATACGGCAGGATAATATTCCGGTAAACTTCACCCTGGGTTTTTCCGCGAGGCAGAATTATCTGGCCGCCCGCCTCGCCAATCCCAATTATGTGAATGTATTCCTGGGACGGCTCAACGCCGTGGTGGCGGATAATTCCGCCGGTAACGGTGATTGGGTCGGTGAAAAGGTCACCCTGAACACCCAGGATGCTCTGAGTGAGGTCCGCAACAAACATGCAGATGTAAAGACCCGGTTGATTGCCGCCAGTATCCGTAATGGCGACCAGGTGGCAACTCTCGCCGGGATGGATATTCATACCATTCCTCCCGGTGCCATGAAGGAGTTTCAGGAATCCGGCCGCACTCCGGATCAAATTCAAAAAACTGATGGGGTGGGATTGAAACCGGAGCTCAAACCGGAACATGATTGGAGCGCCCGGGTTGCTGGCCTTTGGGAGTTGGAGGGTGATTTTCAAAATGCCGTCGATCAGTTGATGGCCCGCAGTGACCTGGATCAATTGTCCGGCGAAGCGCTGGAACAATTTTTCAGCGACAAGGGACTGGATCTGTTTCATCCTTTTAGCCGGGATGACCTGAAGAAGATTCATGATGATGGTAAGATTCCCAAATTGGGGGACTGGTCCAACGCAATCGCCCTGGATGATTTGATGACCCACTCAGCCCTGCAATCGTTCACCAAAGACCAGAATGCGCTGGATGCCAGGATCGAGTCCTTTCTTAAGTAGGATCAACCCATGATCCTTACCGGGGATGTCGGGGGAACCAAAGTAAATCTGGCCCTGTTTGAAGTTCACAGGGGAGCGCTCAGTCTAAAGGCCGAGCAAAGTTTTGCCAGCAGAGACTTTGACGGTTTGCTCGACCTGCTCCAGCATTTTCTGAAAGAAACCCAACCCAATCTCACCCATGCTTGTCTGGGGGTGGCCGGACCAGTTCACGAGGGCCGTTGTGAAGTCACTAATTTACCCTGGAGTATTGAGGTCCGCGACTTGAAGGCTCTGCTGGGTATAGAGTCTGTTTCTCTGATCAACGATCTGGCGGCTATGGCCTGCGCGATTCCCCATTTAAGAGGTGAAGAAGTGGCGGTGATCCAGAAAGGGCAGGGCGATCCCCAGGGAACCATAGGCGTTCTGGCGGCGGGAACCGGCCTGGGGCAGGCGTTTCTTGTTCCGGAAAGGGAAGGCCGCTGGCGGGTTCTTGAAACGGAGGGAGGGCAATGCGATTTTGCGGCCCGAACCTCTCTGGAAATCAGTCTGCGGGAATTTCTCGGTCAGGTTTTTGGTCGGGTTTGCATCGAAGACGTCTTGTCCGGGCCCGGTCTGGTCCGGATATTTGAGTTTATCAAAGAACGGGATGGGATTACCGAGCCCGACTGGCTGACCCGGGAGTTTGAGCAGATTGCGCCTGCAGAGGTGATTTCCCGCAACGGGTTGTCAGGAAAATTTCCATCCTGCGAGGAGGCTCTCCAAATGTTTGTGTCTGTTTACGGAGCAGTGGCGGGTAACCTGGCGTTACAGATTGTTGCTCGGGGCGGGATATGGATCGGTGGAGGCATTGCTCCCGAAATTTTGCCACTTCTGAAGTCGGACCTGTTTTTGGAAGCCTTTCGTGATAAAGGAAAATTCAGCGATTTTATGGCGCAGATTGATATCAAAGTCATTATGAATAAACGGGCTCCGCTGTTTGGGGCGGGTTATTTTGCGCTGGGAGAAACCGTCATTCGGTGATAAAGTGATTGTTTTTCTATATTTAACCGTGAGATTGGGAAAAGAAACATGACAAAAAAAATGAATAAAATTGTTCTGGCCTATTCCGGAGGGCTGGACACCTCGGTCATTATTAAGTGGTTAATAGAAGAGTACGGAGCGGAAGTCATCGCGTTCTGCGCCGATCTCGGGCAGGGCGCCGAGCTCGACCCGGTGCGCGAAAAGGCTCTGGCTACGGGCGCCAGCAAGGTTTATATCGAAGACTTGAGGGAAGAGTTCGTCAAGGATTTTGTTTTTCCCATGTTACGGGGTAATGCGTTTTATGAAAATAATTACCTGCTGGGGACCTCGATCGCCCGGCCCCTGATTGCCAAGGAGCAGATTCGCGTGGCCGGCCTCGAAAATGCCGAAGGGGTTTCCCACGGGGCTACCGGTAAGGGCAACGATCAGGTCCGCTTTGAGCTGACTTATATGACCCTCAACCCGCATATTCAGATCATCGCCCCGTGGCGGGAGTGGAACCTGGACTCCCGCACGAGTCTGTTCGATTATGCCACCAGTCACGGTATCCCCGTGCCGGTGACCAAGGACAAACCTTACAGCATGGATAGGAACCTTTTCCATATCAGTTACGAGGGAGGGGTTTTGGAGGATCCCTGGTTTGAGCCGCATGATGATATGTTTCTCTTATCGGTATCTCCTGAGAAAGCGCCCGATAAACCGACAGTACTTGAAATTAATTATGAAAACGGCGATCCTGTAGCTATCAACGGAGAGCGGATGAGTCCGGCTCATTTGCTGGCCCGGATGAATGAATACGGCGGGCAAAACGGGATTGGACGGATCGATATCGTTGAAAACCGCTTTGTTGGAATGAAGTCGCGGGGGGTTTATGAAACTCCCGGAGGTACTATCCTGCATGCCGCCCATCGGGATTTGGAGACCATCACCGTAGACCGGGAGGTGATGCATCTTCGGGATTCACTCATACCCGCTTATGCTCGATTGGTTTATAATGGAATGTGGTATTCGCCGGAACGGCTTCTACTGCAAAAAATGATGGACGAAGTTCAAAAGACGGTAACCGGTACCGTTCGTCTCAAGTTGTATAAAGGAAACTGCATCGTTACGGGACGCAAAGCGGACCGTTCTCTTTACTGCCAGGAAACCGCCTCGTTCGAAAAGGATGAGGTGTATCGCCAAAATGACGCCGAAGGATTTATCCGGCTGAACGCTCTCCGGCTAAAGCGCTATTCGGAAATCCTCGGTGATAAGTTGTTCTAAATCCCTATGAGCCGTATTTTAGTTGTCGACAATGAAAAGAGCATGCGGGACCTCCTTTCCATCGCCCTGGAAAAAGAAGGTTATCAGGTGGAGACCGCCCGCAACGGTGAGGTGGCCGTGGAAATGGTGGAAGGCGGCGATTATGATGTCGTGATTACCGATATCAATATGCCACGTTCCAACGGCATCGATGTGCTCGATGCAGTGAATCGGGTCCGGCCGGCCACTCCGGTCATCATGATGACCGCTTACGCATCCGCGGAAACCGCTGTCGAAACCATGAAGAAGGGCGCGTACGACTATATCACCAAGCCTTTCAATATGGAGGATTTTAAGCTCGTCATTCGCAATGCTTCAGAGAAAAAACATCTGGCCCAGGAGAACACCTTTCTCAAATCCGCTCTCAAGGACAAGTACCAGTTTGGCAACATCATCGGTAAAAATGCGGGGATGAAAAAGGTTTTCGATTACATCGAAAAGGTCAGTAACAGCAATGCGACCGTTTTGGTCGGCGGCGAAAGCGGTACCGGCAAAGAGTTGGTCGCCAAGGCTCTCCATTACAACAGTTCCCGGAAAAACCATCCCTTTATTTCCATCAACTGCGGTGCCATGCCCGAAAACCTGCTGGAGAGCGAACTGTTCGGCCATGAAAAGGGCGCGTTCACCAGCGCCGATTCTACCAAGATCGGGTTGATGGAAGTCGCCAACAAGGGAACTTTTTTTCTGGATGAAGTATACGAAGCCCCGCTTTCCATTCAGGTGAAGTTACTGCGGGTTCTCCAGGAACGGGAAATGACCCGGGTGGGTGGAACCAAGCCCATTAAAGTGGATTTACGAATTATCGCCGCAACCAATCGGGATTTGGTCGAGGGCGTTAAGCAAAAAATCTTTCGGGAGGATTTGTATTACCGGTTGAAAGTTATATCCATTGAACTGCCTCCCCTGAGGAAACGAAAAGAGGATATTCCACTGCTGGTTCATCATTTCATCAACAAGTATAACGAACAGCACGATAAGGACGTGAAGATCAAGGGCATACATCCGGATGCCTTGAAGTGTCTGGAGAACTATGATTGGCCCGGAAATATCCGCGAATTGGAAAACACTATTGAGCGGGCGGTGGTTCTGGAGACGGAGGATTTAATCGGCGTCGCCAGTTTGCCTGAAGAGATTTTTCAAGCGCCTTCCTCCACAGATAACTTGATTCCAGCCATGCAAGGAGACGATCCGGTCGATCTGGAAAAGACACTGGACAATATCGAAAAAAACATGCTTCTCGGCGCATTGAGCAAAACGGATGGTACGATCAACAAGGCCGCCAAGCTGTTGAATCTGAGTTTTCGATCCATGCGGTATCGTGTCAAAAAGCATAATATCAATGCCAAATCCGAAGGTAATGAATGAGTCGGATTGCACGGCGATGGATTCCCCAACACCTGTTGCAAATGAGAAACTGGATTTGCATTGGGTTCTTCCTGTTTACCGCTTTAGCAAGTGCCTCATGGGCTCAGGAATTGCAGGCTCCTCAGGGGCCGGACCTGTTGTTTGCGAAAGCCGAAACATTTTTTCACGAAAATAAATCACTGGAAGCCCGCGCTTCCTATGAAGATTTTTTGAAAGCCTTTTCATCCGATCTGCGAGCTCCCAAAGCTGTCTGGCGACTCGGACAACTTGATTTCTCGGCCAGGTCTTACCGTTCCGCATTAAGACATTTTCAATACTTCCTCGATAATTTCCCTGAATCCACTCTGATTTACAGCGTCAAGCTTGAAATGGGGCGATGCTATTTTGAGTTAGAACAGTACCCGGAAGCTGAAAAGCTGTTGCGGGAAACTGTCCAGGTCAACCCGGATCCAGTTCAAAAATGGCAGGCTTATGTTTATCTGGTCTATATCGATGATAAACGCATGGAATTTGACAAAGCCTTTAAAAAATTCCAGCAGATCATGGATAGGAGTCCCTATCCTGAGATCAAACAGCAGATCTCCGATTATATCGAGCAAGTAGTAAATGAAAAATTAAATAAAAAGCAGATGGTGTCCCTGGTCAAAACATTGGGCGCAAGCTTTCCGGCAGACTTGATTTTGCAGAGGTTGATTTCCATTTATCGGATCGAACGGGATTTAGGCAACTTCCAGATTAGTCTGGAAGAATTCATTGCCCGGTTTCCCACTCATGAAATGAGGGAGTATTATCAAAAGTTATTGGTGCGCCTTAAAGCCGACCCTGGGAGATCCCGACGGATAGGAGTGGTATTGCCTCTATCTGGGAAGAGAGCAATGGTGGGTCAGAGAGTCCTTCAGGGGGTTCAACTGGCGATGAATCAATTGTCAGGAAAAGATAGGAATCGGTTGGAATTGGTGATCAAGGATTCTGGTCTGGGCCGGGAGGTGGTTCAGGTGGTGGAAGAACTGGCTCAGGATCCTAATATTATCGGCATTATTGGTCCGGTTTTAACCGAAGATGTGGAGGCAGTGATACCCATAATCGAAAAGTATCAGCTTCCCATTTTCACGCCGACCGCTTCAACTCCCGGTTTGGCCGAGAAGAGCCCTTATATCTTTCGAAATGCGTTGACTAAAGAGATACAGGCCGGATTCCTGGCTCGGCATGCCATTAATGAGCTCAATTTACAGCGTTTCGTTGTGATCTATCCCACCGAGCCCTATGGTGAGACCATGCGGCAGGTTTTTGAGGAAGAAGTCCGTATGGCTGGAGGACAAATCGTTGACTCCATCCCCTATGACCGGGAACAGACGGATTTTAAAAAGCAGATCCTGCAAATCGGGGGCATGGCGGACGATCGTTTGAAGGAAATGATTCAGCGGCATATCAAAAACGGCACCCAGCCTCCGCCATTGAGTGATAAAGGCGTCAGTTCCAGACCTCTGGTCGAGGGCGGACTTTATACCGATGATGATATTGAAGCTCTAAAGGTGGCTCTGGAGTTTAATTACGATGCCATCTTTATTCCAGGGTATTTCGATAAAGTGCGTCTGCTTGTTCCTCAACTGGCCTTTTATAATGTTGTCGATGTTCTGTTGATGGGGGGTAATGGCTGGAATTCACGAGAGTTGGTGGAAGGCGCCAGGAATTATCTGAAAAATGTTTTGTTTGTCGATGGGTTTTATTTTAATTCGCAAAACGAAAGAACCGTAAAGTTTGTAGATCTGTTTCTTTCGACTTTTGGGCAGAATCCAACCATTCATTCGGCTCAATCTTTTGATGCCGCAAACATATTTGTGAAGCTGGTTCAGGAAGGGGCCTTCAACCGCCTGGACGTTTTAAATGGCTTGAGTTCACTCCGAAACTTCCCCGGTGTGGCTGGAGATACCACTCTTCTGCCTTCAGGGGATTCTGTCAGGTCACTGGTCAAGCTGACGGTGATCGATGGAGAAATCGCGGAAAAAGTTCCAGAAGCTCCAGAGCCGGTGTCTGAACCGGAAGAGGAAAATCCCTAGAAGGGAGTATTTTCTTCCAGGGGTGAAATTCCCATTGAATTATTGTCTGGAAGATTATCGTTTAAGAACACTTCAAACCGGCCCTTGGGATCGTCGAAATCAGTTTCCTGCCCCGTTTCCGGATTGATTTTAACGTAAGTCACATCATTCGGAACAGGAAAGCCTTTTACAGGCAGATCCTTTAAAGCCTCTTTCATGTAAGGCAACCAGATAGGTATGGCGGTTCGCGTCCCGGTTTCATTGATACCCAGTGAGACATCTTCATCATTTCCCACCCATACTCCGGTAACCCTGTCGGGAGAAAACCCGATGAACCACGCATCATTATAATCGTTGGTGGTCCCGGTTTTTCCAGCAATAGGATGTTGAATGGATTCGGAGATGACATGAGCGGTACCATGTTGAACCACACTTTCCATCAGGCTGGTAACCATAAAAGCCACTCCCGGGGATAGAATAGATTCTCCTGCAGGTTCGTAAGTGAAAAGGACTTCATCATTCCGGTCTTTGATGTATCGGATTGGGGCCGGGGGTAAGCGCACTCCCTGATTGGCAAATATGGAGTAAGCGGAAACCATTTCATACAGAGTCACTCCAGAAGACCCCAGCGCGATAGATAGATTCTTCGAAAGATCGGTAGTGATTCCCAAGCGCCGGGCCATTTGGATTGCTTTAGGCACTCCGGTGGTTTGGAGAAGCTTTATGGTGACCACATTGCGGGAATGAGTCAATGCAGTCCGGAGAGACGTTGGGCCGTAAAATTTTTTCTCAAAATTGACGGGTTTCCATTTGTCAAAGGTATCTTCCTTTTCTTTGAAGATGACAGGGGAATCTATAATGATGCTGGCCGGAGTATATCCATCCTGAATCGCGGTGGCAAAAATAACGGGTTTAAAAGCCGATCCGGGTTGGCGCACCGCCTGGGTGGCCCGGTTGAATTGGCTCTTTGAAAAATCATAGCCGCCGACCATGGCTTTGATATAACCGGTGGAAGGTTCCAGGCTTATCAACCCTGCTTGCGCTGCAGGCTCCTGCTCCAACCCCAAATTCAGCAGCGGACTTATATTCTTTCCTCCAGCCGTATCTTCAATCGGAGGAAGAATTTTGACTTCAATGATGTCGCCTTTTGACAGGGCTTCCCTGGGACGCGTTATCTGGTGATACTTTCCATCTAAATTGGGATTTGGTTCGCGGGCCCAATTCATATTTTCAATGAGGATGGTTCCCTCAGCGCCTCCAAGATATACAATAGCTTCTTCGTCTTTGACTTGGGTGACAATCCCTTTTACGAGTTCGCCTTCTTTAAAAATAGGGCTGGCAAGGGGACTGGTGTCGGCTTCCGACTCTGAAGATGCGTTGATGGGCGTAGCCTGGGAATCGGGTTTCACGGGGTCATCAAGCTTCGCTACCTCCGGGTAGGGGCCGGTGGTCCGTTGGTTGAGTTCCATCAGAAGGTTATCAAGAACCTGAGTATCTTTCAGGGTGTCGATATGGCCGAGTGGACCACGGTAGCCATAGCGTTTATCCGCCATCCGCAATCCGTCCTTTACCGCCTGTTCCGCTACCAATTGGTTTTTTAGATTCAAGGATGTATAGATTTTCATCCCATCACGGTAAAGCTGTTGACTGCCATAATTTTCCTGAACGAATTGGCGGATATGCTCGATAAAGTAAGGCGCTTTATTCAGCATTCCTTTGACCTCCCCCAATTCGAGCGGTTCTGTCAGGGCGGAAGTCATTTCCTCCTCGGTAATAAAACCGTGGTATTCCATGCGGCGTATGGCGTGCTCTCTTCGCTTCAGAGCTTTTTCGAGATTGTTGTATGGAGAATAATGGGTAGGCGCTTTGGGTAATGATGCGATCATGGCGCATTCGCTGACGGTTAGATCTTTCAGTTCTTTTCCGAAATAGGTGCGTGCCGCCGCCGCAACGCCGTAACTGCCGTGACCGTAATAGACCTGATTAAGGTACATTTCGAGGATTTCATCTTTACTGAAAATCAGTTCAATTCGAATGGCCAGGATGGCCTCACGGATTTTTCGTTCGAATTTTCTCTCAGGAGACAGAAACAGAGTTTTGGTCAATTGCTGGGTGATGGTGCTGGCGCCTTCCACCACATGGCCGGCCCTGTAGTTGGCGACCGAAGCCCTGATAATAGCTTTGGGATCGATTCCCAAATGATAATAAAAACCGGAATCCTCCACAGCCAGGGTGGCTTGCTTCAAGCGCAGGGGAATCTGATCGAATCCGGCCATGATTCGCTTTTCAATAAAAAATTCCGCGATTAATTCATCATTATCCGAGTACACCTTGGTGATGATATTGGGCTGATATTCTTTGAGTGCGCGAACATCCGGAAGGCCATCGGAATATTTAAAATATAAAATGCTGGCACCGGTAAAACCGAGGAGAATACAGGCGATAAACCCCCATAGGGTGGTTTTCCATAAAATCCTTTTCCAGCTTCGGGGTGGCTCTGGCCGGTTGGGGTCTCGGGATACTTTTTGGTTTTTCAGGATTTTGCTCATGATTGGGTCAGAAATTCGTGAAGAATTGAAAAAATAGATTTGATAAATTTAAAGCCGGCCTTCTTCCAGATCGATTAAATCCACCCAAGTGGAAATATCCGTTCGAGAGGCATCGATCTTATTCAGAAGATCATTGAAGGTCCGCCATTTTTCCGGGGTATCGGGTTGGCTGCTTAGTATTTTTTGGTTCACCGCTTCTTTTTCTTGAGGGGAACGGTTTTGACAGAGAGAATCAATCCATCTGGTTATATCCTGATCGGTTTCCTCGCAAGCTTTTTGCTGGAACGTCTCCGAACTGACCTTCAAAAATTCAAACATGATTTTATCCAAAGGGCAGGGATAGATATATTCTCCCAACGTGTTTTGACGAGAGGCCCGCGCCTTGTCAACCATTCTCGGAAGATGGACCAGGTCCGAAAAGGCTTGTCTCGGGCTCCGCGGAGGAGACAGGGTTAAATTCATTTCCATTGGTCCATCCTGGGATTGATTGTTAATCGAGCCGTACGCGACTGAGGTTTTTGAAAAATTTTGATTTCTTGATTGCGGCGACACCTTCCTCCCCAAGATTACAGCGAAATAAATCCAGTGTGTTTAATTTTGGAAAATGTTCGGACTCGGCCAGGTGTCGGGCGCCTTCTTCGTCAATTTTGTTGAATTTAAGAATCAACTGTTCAAGGTGGTCCAGATAAGGGGAGTTGGCAATGGCCTGGGCGCCTTTTCCGGTTATCGCGTTCGACTTCAGATTCAGTATTTTCACATTGTTGATATTAGGGCTTTGCATCAGTACTGCTAATCCGTCATCGCTGATCTGATTGTCACCTAATTCCAGGCGGGTAACTTGCGACAGAATTTCCAACTGGGATAAGGCTTTGGCTCCCTCATCACCGATATCGGATTTTTCGAGATCCAGAGTGTCTCCATTAATAAAATTTTTTTTGACTAATTCTTCGATTTCCATGAAATGAGGCTTTCGGGGTTGATGGGATATTCCAACTTCAGTTACCAGTTTATTGAATTTCCATTGTCCGTGCAAGCCCCATAACTATTTAATTTTATTAGGTATACTGGTTTATAAGAAGTGGTTTGCGTCTTATATTGGAAAATCGCTGTATACGGCGAGTGCCTTGAGATCGTAAGGAATTAATCCAAGCCAGGATGTCTCCTCTCTAAAAAGGGTTAAAATTTAAGGATTGATGGCCAAAGGTAGTTAGGTATCAAGGGTTTAAGATTTCCGGAGTTCCAGAAATAAGTTTTTTTTGTTCATTTAAAATGATAAATTCAGCTATCGATTTTATTTTTTTAACTTTTTAGGGAGAATTACCTATGAAAAAAGTAATGCTTGTTTTAGCGGCTTTGTGTTTACTTGGTCTCCCGGTTTCGTCTTTTGCTGGGGAAGGTCCGATGTCTTTACCCGCGGGTTCCAACCCTGACGCTGCAAAGCATAATCAAGAAGGTATCGATCACTGGGGCCAGGGGCATTATGATGTAGCGCTGAAACATTTTGAGGCGGCGTCCAAGGCCGATTCTTCTCTGGGTGAAGTTCATTTCAACGAGGCTATTTGTCTGGACAAGCTGGGGCGGCATGGCGAGGCCACCATGCATTTCAAGGCGGCTAAAAAGAACGCGCACGGTAATCAAGCGATTCTGGATTCAGCGATATTGAATGGCCATCTTGGACATTAACCGGTTATCTCATCATCAGGTAAGCGGGAAGGGATTCGTCCTCTTCCCGCTTTTTTAACTTACTGTTTTTATTAGGGTTATTCTGTTGGGCAGGGACTCAGCAAGGTTTTTCTGATTATGCTACAATGAATCCACTTTTCTGCAAACTGGGTGAGTCAATTACACGGAGACAGACATTATGATGGGCATCGGTTTTCCAGAATTAATGATCATCTTGGTCATTATCATGATTATATTTGGGGCGGGAAAACTTCCGGAAATCGGGAGCGCCTTTGGCCGCAGTATCAAAAATTTCAAAACATCCATGAAAGAAGCCGAAGAAGAATCTGGAGAGCAGGTAGCCCAGGCGGAAGCAGGCGATGCCGCGTCAGGGGAACAGATTCCCCAGGAAAAAACATCAGTGTCCTCTGAAGCAGAGGTCACGGCTCAGTTGGGAGGATCGCATCCGAAAGCCGCCTCTTCCAGTCAGTCCACCTCGAACCCCGCTCCCAAACCTGCCGCGCAGCAGCCGACTGCTCAGACCAAGACCGCCGATGGCAAGCCCAAGGCTAAGGGTGAGCGGGTGAAGAGCGAAGAAGAAAAAATGATCGAGGATGCCATCAAGGAATTAAAGGACAAACGTATTGGTACTATCCGTACCCCGCACGACGGCCTGGTACAGCAGAATGACGTTTTTACCGAATCCGTGAAACGCAATCCCTGGGGGAGCAAGCGAGATCGTGGAGTACGTCGCGACGTCATCTGATTCAGAGGCCGGCGCTTATCCAGTTTAATGCTTTCATGAGCCTTCTGTATCCATTTGAACATCGGATGGTTTCAGGGCCATTCCCCAGCTCAACCATAGTCCCCCTGCAATCCATACCAGTTCGCGGATTCGCCGTACCAGGGATACGGTCAGACCCAGGGGACCGGCCATTCCCAAGGACGCAAAAATGAGGATCAACCCGCCTTCCTGAGCCCCCAAACTGAGCGGAATAAAAAAGCTTCCCACCCTCACCAATTGCAATAACGCCTCTATGATCCATAGCTCCTGAAAGGTTAAAGGCGCTCCCAGAAAATAGAGGGTGATGTAAAGCTCCACAATACCCGCCACCCAGCCAAGAAGTCCATACGTAACCGACATCAAAAACCATTTTCGATGTTTCCTGTAATAACCTGACATCATGCCGCATAGTTCTACCAGGTGCTCCAGAGAGGGGCGGGGAGATGGTGTGGGGAACAGCCGGTTCAGCCAGCTGACCATCCGGCTCAGGGTGCCGGTGATTTGAAACAGAAGGAATAAAAGAATAAGTATTGAAAAAGTTATGAGACCCGTCAGGCTTGAAACTTTGAACGTTTCGGATATTCCATCCAACTTATAGAGGAAGATGATGCCCGGGATCATGAACAGAATCAGCGACACGAGCAAGGTGGTGCGTGCCACCACTTGCGAGGCCGCCCCCTGTTTGTAGGTCAAACCATATTGCTCTTTCAAAAGGTGGGCTTTAACCGGTTCCCCACCCATGGTGCCGAGTGGAGTGATTACATTGAACGCTTCCCCTATGGTCCGGATGCGTAAAAGGGAAGGAAGGGAGAGTTTTCCGGCTTCCTCAGGTTTGAAGGCATATTTCCAGGAGAGGGCATCGAACCAGGCTACAGCGCCATAAGCCAGGATCACCAGCAGAAAACCGGCCCCCATGCTCCATATCAGTCCGCCGACCGTGTTCAGGTCCACTGAACGGACTGCCCAAATAAACAGGACAACGCCGCAGATCAGGAACAGGGGTTTGATCAATCGTGTCATGATGTAACAGTATCAGGGATTGCGGCAAACAATGGAAGGAAAAGGGTTTCCATTAACGGAAACCGAACAGGATGAGAACTCAAAACCCGGAGTTAATTACCGGTCGCATTCTCCACCGATCATGTTGATCATATCAAAAGTCGGAATGATGTCTGCCAACATGGCGCCCCGAACGATTTCCTCGACTCCGGCTGTCATGGTGAAGCAGGGTGGTCGGACGCGGCATTTATAGGGGCGACCGCCGCCATCGCTCACCAGGTAGAAGCCCAGTTCACCGTTGGCCGCTTCGGTGGCCATGTACACTTCGCCGACCGGAGGCTTCAGGCCTTCGATGGTCATTTTGAAATGAGCGATCATTTCCTCCATTTTTGAATAGGTATCCTGTTTGGAGGGTTGCCGCATATAGGGGTTATCCACATTGATGGGACCGTCAGGCATCTCTTTCATGGCCTGCTTGATAATCTTGAAGCTTTGTTTGATTTCTTCCATGCGAACAAGATACCGGTCAAAATTGTCGCCCACCGTGCCCAATGGAATATCGAAATCGAAGCGGTCGTAATGCATATAAGGTTGAGCTTTGCGTACATCGTAATTGACGCCGCAGGCTCTGAGGCAGGGGCCGGTGAAACCGAAAGAAATTGCGTTTTCCTTGGAAATGGTTCCGGTATCCCGCATACGGTCTAGAAAAATACGGTTCTTGGTCAGTAGTTTATCGACGTCATCGTATAGACTGTCCAGTTTCGGATAAACCGCCTGTAGTTTCTCATCAAAGTCCGGGGGCAGGTCGCACATCAGTCCGCCGATGCGGACATAGTTAGATGTGAGGCGAGCGCCGCAAACCATTTCCAGGAAATCCCAAACGATCTCCCGGGTTTCTACGAAATAGATGAATGCTGTTAGAGCTCCCAGTTCAAGCGCCGCCGCGGCAATGTTGGTGTAATGATCTGCAATTCGCGACAGTTCGTTCATCACCACGCGAATGTACTGGCACCGGTCGGTACATTCGATCCCGAGCAGTTTTTCCACCGCCAGGGCGTAACCGACATTGTTCATGATGGCCGAGCAGTAATTCAGACGGTCTGTGTAGGGAAACACGTTGGTCCATGTCACGCTTTCACACATTTTCTCGAAACCGCGATGCAGGTATCCGACTTCGATGGAGCAGTCCACCACCGTTTCACCATCCAGGGTCAGCAGAAACTTGACCGTTCCATGTGTAGCCGGATGGGAAGGACCCATGTTCAGGACCAGATGCTCGGTATGTAAATCCTGTTTCAGATCAGACATAATTTCGCTCGTGTTTCACAGTGGGTTATATTCAGGGTTTTTCGGCCCCGGAAGATTTAACCCTGTTTGTTAATGCGGACCGGAATCAGTCCCCGATCCCCGTTTCTCAGTTTGTTTACCGGCACATCCACCCAGTTTTTGGGTACATACACCAATCCCGGAGTAGTGCGGTCGGTAACCGCTACCGGGATATCCAGAAAACCCATTTCTGACTTGATTCGTATCAGGTCGCCGGATTTGATGTCCATGGCTTCGGAATCCTCAGGACTGATTTCGGCAACGCAACTGGGGCCGATATCAACGAGAGCTTTGGCGTAATGGGTATAGCTTCCGATATGGAACATGTGATTATTGCTGATAAGCTTCATCGGGTAACCCTGCGGAGAATCTTCAATAGTGGTCTCAATTGTGGGGGCAAATTCAGGTTTATGTCCTGATTCCTCCGGTGTCCACTGAACTGATTTTTTACCGGGGAAAGTGCCCTGATAGCAGGGAGCCATTTTCTCTATTTCTTTTTGGACTTCCGAGGGAGAGGAGTGCGTAAAAGGTTTATCAAGAGCCTGAGCCAGGTCATGAAAAATTTCGAAATCCGGTCTGGACTCGCCCTCTGGAAGCACTGCTGATGCAACCCGTTGAACGTGGCGCGACATATTGGTAAAGGTACCTTCCTTCTCGGCATAAGAGCAAGTCGGTAAAACAATATCCGCCAGGCTCGCCGTTTCCGTCATATACATATCCTGAACAACCAGGAAGGGAACTGTTCGGAGCGCTTCCTTTACTGTTGATGGCCGGTTGCTGGAATGGCAGGGGTTTTCTCCTGCGATTAAAAGCAGTTTTATGGCCCCTTGCGAACAGTTTTTCCAAAGATCGGCAACCATATCTTTCTGGAGCAGTTTATCCAGTTTGCCGGTTCCCCATGAAGAAGAAAGTCTGGATATGGCCTTGGCATCATTCAGGGGACGGTAGCCGGGAAGATAATCCGGAACCATTCCCATGTCGTTGACCCCCTGTGAATTGCAATGCTCTCTCGGCGGATAGATGCTGACACTGCCTTCTCCGCCATGGTGGAGAAGTAAGCTGAGATTCAAAAGGGCATTAAGGATCGCCTCACCCTGGCCGGTATCAATAATATCGTTACCAATAAGAATAAACCGGTCAGCGTTACGTCCCAGCCTCTCAGCCGCACGCGTCAGTTCGGCATCCCTTACGCCGGTGAATTCCTCTGTATAAGATCCCGTGAATTTCTCCAGGGAACTGACAAAGTCATCGTAATTGGGAATGGCTTCTTTGGTTTTTGCAGTATCGATAAGATTGTTGTCGATCAGAATTTTACTGATGCGGTTGGCAATCGCGGCATCCGTTTCCGGTTTGTAGGTCATTCGTACTTCCGTACGGGACTCATGTTTGAATTCGACATTTCTGGGATTGGCGATCAATATATCCGTGCCGGTATAAATGGCTCCCTTGCGGATGGAGTTGCCGGCCACGGGGTATTCCGATGGAACATCCGTATTGAACATCAAAACCACATCTGCTTCCGCCAATTCGGTGATAGGTTTGGAAACGATACCGCCCTCAATGCATTTCTGCTGAAAGGCGTTGATATAGGGTGCGCGCACATGGTTCAGGTTTGTTACCTGGTTGGAGCCAATCACGCCTCGGAACAATTTTTGAAGAAGATAGTTTTCTTCATTGGTCAGCGTTTCTCCGCCGACGGCCGCGACACTTTCGGGTCCGCTACGGTTAACCGTGGTCGTGATGCGCTCGGCAATGGTCTGGATGGCCTCATCCCAGCTGATTTCCTTGAATTCTCCCCCGACATTCATCATGGGAGTTTGAAGGCGCTTTTTATTCTGAACCATTCCATGCCCGAATCGGCCTTTGGCGCACAGGTTGCCTTCATTGATGCCCACGCCTAATGTTTCATCGCCTTCTATTCGGATCAATTTACCCTTTTTGGTTTCCAGTTTGATGGTACAGCCCCAAGAACAGAAATTACAGGTGGTCTCTGTATTAGTGAACATTGCGGCGAGGCCGCGGGCTTCGGAAGACAGGTCCATCAACGCCCCGGTGGGGCAAACCGTGATGCATTGCCCGCAGAATTCACAGTCCAATGGTTCTTCATTGGCTGTTCCGATTTTTATTTTGTATCCGCGCTTATGATAATCCAGCGCCTGTACACCCTGAATTTCGTCGCAGATCCGGACGCACATGCCACACATGATGCATCGGTTGAGATAAAACTCGATGAGAGGATTAGTTTTGATGCTGGGTTCATTGCGCCGCTGGATTTCAAAGCGTCCGTTATACAGACTTAAAGCATCCGTATTATCCTGCAGAGGACAGACCCCGGATTTGTCGCAAATCGGGCAGTCCAGCGGATGTTCCACCAACAGCATCTCCAGACATGCCTTGTTATAGCGGTCGGTTTCTTCCGTATTGGTCGTTACTTCCATTCCTTCTGCAACGGGATGGGTGCAGGAATATACCAGTTCCTTTTTGCCGTCAACTACCGTCTCCACCATGCAGGTACGGCAGGCGGCGAAGGGTTTCAGTTTCGGGTTGGAACACAGATTGGTTATAAAGACGCCCTTTTGCTTGGCGGCATCCAGAATCACCGTACCTTCGGGAGCGGTGACGGGTTCTCCATTCAGAGTGAAATTGATCGATTTTTTGACAACGGTGCTCATAACCGATATGGGCTCCTAATTTTCATTTCAAATTAAAGGGTGTAGGTATTGCAGATTTCGATGGTCTTTTCCGGATCAATGTTGCCATGCGTGTCGTCCCCAATAATCGCCATTGGGGCGGCGCCGCAGTTTCCCAGACAGGAGGCAAACTCCAATGTGAACAATTTGGAGGGATCCGTATCTCCCTGCCCGATATGGTATTTTTCCTTCAACTTATCAGCAATAATGGTCGCCCCTTTCACGAAGCAGGCGGTACCATAACATAACTTGTATATATATTTTCCCGGCTCTGTGACCCGGAACTGATGATAAAAAGAAATCACTCCATAAATTTCTGCGCGTGTGATTTTCAATTCCTTCATTAAAAATTTGATGATGTCCTCGGGCAGATAACGGAATTCCGCCTGAATCTTCGACATCATGGGAATCAGGTAACGCCGGGTCCGGCTGGGAAAGCTGTCTAGAATCCGGTTAACGGTCTCCATGCAGATCTTTTTCTCTTCCGGAGTGGCTTCTGTAGCCGTTTCTTCAGCTTTATTTTCGCTATCTGGAGTATCCATGAAAAGATTCCAATTTAGTGATTGTCGGGAATTGAGAGTTTGCTAAGACTCCCAATTTTACAAGGATATTCAAGGTCTAACTATATCAAATCCAAAACGAAATCCGAAGTATATAGGGGGGGTCCGGCGACTGTCAACTTAAATATAGTGAAAGGAATATGAGCAAAAAAAGGGTTGGCTTCTGAATGATTGATAGGAGTAAGCATAAATAATTGAAGAGGTTTCAAGGTGGGGGTTAGAGAGGGCTCACGATCGATTCAGGGGGAGAGGCCGGGTATTCTGAAATCGGTCTATGCTTTATCTAGAGCAACGGGAGGTTGTAAAAAATCAGTGCGTTACCGGCAGAAGGGAAAAGTTCCCCAAGGGCTTAATCATCAAGTATTGGCACGGGCACGGAAGACGGTGTCGTGGAAGCCGGTAGGGGAGGGGCGTCTCCTGTTTTCTCCTGTACCCGGCGCAGTTTGAACCGGGCACCCGAATGGCCGGGATCGAGGCGAAGGGTTTCCTGGTAATACTGAACAGCTTGTGGAAATCTACTCAACCCCTGGTAAGACCTTCCCAGCGCGTAGTGGGTTTCCGGGTTTTTGGGGTTGATGGTGATGGCCCGGTTTAATACATCCACTGCTTCGTAATAGCGTTTTTCTTCGACGAGAGCCCAGGCCAGGCTGAGATATACTCGGTCTCCCTTGTGAGGAATCTTCAAGGCAGACTGAAAAATTGGGATCGCTTCCCTGCGACGTCCCATTAACTCCAGCAACAACCCCAGGCGGAAGCGCGCTTTCAAGAAATTGGGCCGGAGCTGGATGGCTTTGATGTAGGAATTGAGTGCTGTTTCGTGACGCCCTACGGTAGTGTTGATTTTACCTAATTCGTAATATATATCCGGATTGTCGGGGGACAGTTGAAGAACCTTGTGGTAAGTCGCTATGGCATCATCGTAACGTCTTAATTTGAGGTAAATGGTACCCAGATGCAGCCATATCTTTTGATTTCCCGGGTCCACCTCCAGAGCCTGCTTATAAGGAGCAATGGCCTCCTGGTGCCTGCCGAGCCTTAAATAGTTTTCCGCCATCAGCAAATACAGGTCGGAATTATTGCTGTCTCGTTCAATCACCTTCTTTAAATAAAACAAGGCGTGTTTCGGCTGATGGAGTTGTGTGTAGGCCATCCCCAGTCCCAGTTCAGCCTCTTTGAGCTCCGGATTAAGGGCCAGGGCTTTACGATATGGAGGGACTGCCTGCTTGTGATTGCCGGTTTTAAGGAAAGACTCCGCCAGATAGAAATTAGCCCAGGCGATATTGGCATTCAACCGCAAGGATTCACTCAGTGCCGGAATTGCCTCATGGTATTGCTCCAGCAAATAGTAGGATTTACCCAGTTGAAACCAGAGTTCCGCTGATTTGGGTTTGTCCTTCAACGTTTTCTGAAAGCCCAGGGCCGCTTCTTTATACTTCCCGGTATGAACATAAGCGATGGCCAACTTTTCCTGGGCGTCCTTGTTTGCAGGTTGAATACGAAGGACTGCTTCATAAGCTCTGGCGGCCTGATCATACTGGTCCAGCCGGATATGAATTTCTCCCAGCCGGTAATAAGCCAAAGAATATTTGGGATCAATTTGTACAACCTGCTGGTATTCCCCAACGGCGTGCTCCAGGTCATTCAGCTGTTCATAGGATTGGGCCAATTGGAGGTGAGCCTGTTTATGACGGCCATCCAGCCGGACCGCGTCTTTAAAGGACTGGTTGGCTTTGGAATAGTTTTTGCGTTTCAAATAGGCCAGCCCCAACTGGAAGTGTGACTCGGGATTATCCGGACGGATGCGGATCAATTGCTCGAGGTGATGGAGAGCCTTTTCGTGCTGGCCAAGCGCGAAATAGGCGCGTCCCAGATAGTCTAGAGCGGCATCGTCTTTGGGGTAGACCAGCAAGGCATCCTTCAGGAATCCTAGCGCTTTTTGGGGGTTTCCCTGTTTGAAATAAACTCTTCCGATCCCGGAGTAGGCCCGATAGAAATTGGCGTCGAGATTCAGGGCCTGGCGGTATTCCTGAAGGGCCTGTGGGTATTTTTTGCGGGATTCGTAACTCCACCCCAGCGCGTACAGCCATTCCGGCTGTAAAGGGTTTAAATTCAAAGCTTTATTGTATTCCCGAATAGCGCGCTTGTGCTGGCCCTGGGCGGAATAGGTTTTTCCCAGGGCGAAGTAGGGCTCGCTGAGATTCGGGCTCATGCGAATGGCATTTTGGAGATGATCAATGGCGGGTGTGTAGTTCCCTGTAATACGGTAAGTGTCCCCCAGCGCATACTGGGCTTCCGGGTAGTTGGGGTCCATTCGGATGGCATCCAAATAAGAATTCGTCGCTTTTTCGAAATGTTTTAAGGACTTGTGGCATTCCCCGATTTCAAAATATGCGGCGGGAAATAGAGGCTCCAGATTCAGGACTGCCTCGAATTCTTTAATAGCGTCTTCATACAAACCCATTTGCCTATAAGCCCGGCCCAGACCATAGTGAGCAATATGGTCCCTGGGATCTGCCTGGAGAGCGGCTTTGTATTCGTCGATTCTCAAGAAATCGGCTTTAGCGGGTACCGGCTGGTGACAGATAAGAATCAGCAGAAGTGTGAACGTTGCTTTTAATTTCATGGGTTTCCGCAAGAGGTTTTAATGACTGCTTATCGACAAAAGGTGGTCAAAAAACAAGCTTATGAGTGAAAAATTATGGTCTGGTAAGACGAGCAGGAGTTGGCCTGCTAGATTAAGGAATGACGCCTATACTATTGTAAATAAACAGAAAAATTATCCGTTCGCGCGGTGGTTTAACTGATATTTCTGAACGGCGCGGGTGTGGTCTTTGTAATTGGTGGAAAACTGATGGCTGCCATTTTTGCGGGAAACGAAATAGAGGAAGTCTGATTTTTCCGGCTGCAACGCGGCCTCAATAGATTCTATTCCGGGACTGGCAATTGGGCCGGGGGGAAGGCCGAAATGTTTATAGGTGTTATAGGGAGAATCAATGGACAAGTCCTTTTTACGGATATTGCCGTCAAAATCGGCCATGGCATAAATCACCGTCGGATCGGTTTGCAGGCGCATTTTTTTCATCAGCCGATTGTGAAACACAGAGGAAATCAGCTTTCGCTCCGATCCCAAACCGGTTTCCTTTTCGATCAGGGACGCCAGAGTTACAATTTCGTGAAAGGTGAGCTTTAAGGAATTCGCCTGTTGCATTCGCTCAGAGATATGGACTTTTTCTTTAAAAGTGTCAAACAAGGTTTTGACGATTTGGCGGGCTCCTGACGATTTCGAAAATTGGTAGGTATCCGGGTATAAATATCCCTCAAGGCTGTCGGTAGGAATATCCAGCGAGTCCAGCAAATCCCGGTTCCGCGTTTCCATTAAAAATTCCTGTTTATCCACCAGTTTGTTTTTCTCGAGCAAATCCGCGATTTCCGAAATCCGGTAGCCTTCCGGAATAGTAACTGAATACAAAACGGCGGTGCCGCTGGTCAGCGCTTCCAGAATCTTCCAGGGGGGCATGGATGGTGAAAGCAGATATTCACCCGCTTTTATTTTATTCTGTTTTCCCTGCAGGTAGGTGTACAGGACAAAGGTGCTGGGTTTACTCAATAATTTTTTATCGGCCAGGGTATTAGAGACTTGCTTCAAGGTAAGGCCCGGAGAGATTTCAACAATCATATCTTCGGAATTCGATCCGGCCGGGGTATTGCCGTATTGGTACATTAGGAAGATAAAGACGGCACCGGTGAAAAGAACCCCAACAAACAAAAATATCAGCTTGGCCCGAAGCCGCTGTACCCAGGATTTTCCCGTTGAATTGGCCATGATATTAGGAGATCAGAAAACGGATAAAAATTCCATAATTATTTGATTATATTCGCAATTTGCTCCAAAAACGACTGATTTTCCTCCGGTGTTCCTATGGTGACTCGAAGGCAGTTTTTGAGGCGGGGGTGACGGCTTAAATCGCGAACCAGAATTCCGCGGTCCATTAATTGTCTAAATACGGCACTGGCATCCTTTTCCACTCTGAAGAGCACAAAATTGGCGTCCGAGGGAAAGACAGTCAGGGATCCGAATTTAGAAAGCTCAAGAATCATCCGGTCCCGTTCCTGGAGCAGGGCGTCCAACTGCTTTTGTACCGGTTCGAAGTGGTTCAGTAGTCGCTCCGTTAGGACTTGCGAAAGCGTGTTGGAGTTGTAGGGGAGCCTTATTTTGTCAATCTGATTGATAATAAGAGGATCCGCCACAGCATAACCCACACGCAGGGCCGCAAGGCCGATTTTGGATAAACTCCTCAGAATGATCAGATTGTTATGCCGGGGCAATTCGGAAATAAAACTTTTGCGGGCAAAGTCATGGTATGCCTCGTCCAGAACCACGATTCCGGAAAAATTTTCGATGACCTTTTGAACTTCACCGGCGGAAAAACAATTCCCTGTTGGATTGTTGGGATAACTGATAAAGGCGATTTTGGCCTGACTGGTGTTTAAGGTTTCGAGAAAAGGTTCCGCTTTGAAATCCCATTGCTCATCCAGCGGATGAGTTTGCGACTTCAACCCCATTCCCTGTGCGATGATGGCGTACATGGCAAATGTGGGATCGGGGAAGCCGACGATTTCGCCGGGGTCGCAGAATATCTGCAGGAGTATCTGTATCAGTTCGTCCGAGCCATTGCCGATGGCCAGATTCTCCGGCGTAACATTCAGTCTCCGGGACAGGGTTTGTTTCAACGCGCTGCAGTCGGGGTCGGGGTAGCGGTTCAATTCGGTGGATTTAAAGGCTTCCTCAAATTGTTTCAGAATTTCCGGAGGAGGCGGAAATGAATTTTCATTGGCATGGAGCTTGATTTCGCAATCGACATTTTCAACATGGTAGGCCTTTAGCGACTGAACTTTCTCTTTCACCAATTGGATTAAATCGACTTTGGACATGATTACGAAGGCTCCGATTCGATGAGTTTCCGGATTTCAGGACAATCGGTATGATAACGGTCGACCCGGTTTTTTTCCGCACGAATAATGGCCAGAATGGTGTCCACAGTTTCATCGATATTTGTGTTGGTCACTCTGTAGTCGTAAAGATGGCTTTTGGATATTTCCTGTTCACCGACCCTCAGACGCTTTTTGACCTGTTCGCCAGATTCTGTGCCTCGACCGGTCAGCCGTTTTTCCAGTTCCTGCATCGAGGGCGGTAAAATAAATATGTATACTCCCTGGTATTTTAGAGCGCGTAGAGATTCCACACCCTGAACATCCAGCTCCAGGATCAAATCTTTTCCCATTTCCAGTATTTTTTCGGTGGTGGTGCGGGAAGTTCCATAATAGTGATCGTGAATTTGGGCCCATTCGAGAAATTCGTCGCAGTCGATCATATTAAGAAACGCTTCTTTGGAAATGAAATAATAATCCACTCCATCCTTTTCGTTTGCGCGCGGCGGGCGGGTGGTGTGTGATACGGAAAACTCAATGTCAGGTAGTTCCTGCTTCAATTTTTCACGCAGGGTTGTTTTGCCGGTTCCGGAGGGGGCGGAAAATATAAGGGGTAATCCTTTTTGAGTCATGGGCGGACGATAGGGGTGCGGTGAGCCCTGTTAAGGGACTGTTTATTCGATATTCGCCAGTTGTTCCCTGATCTTTTCCAGAAGACTTTTGATTTCGATGACATTCTGCGAAATTTGAAAGTCCGCTGACTTGGATCCTATGGTATTGGTTTCCCGGTTGATTTCCTGGGTGATGAATTCCATCTTCCGGCCAATGGGGCCTGGTTTTTTAAGCAGGTCGCTGAATTGTTCTAAATGACTTCCCAGCCGGGTGATTTCTTCGGATATATCGCACCGGTCGGCCAGCAGGGCGGTTTCCTGTGCCATACGGTTTTCGTCCAATTCCATGCCCTCGGTCAAGGTCTTAATTTTTTCGTTCAGTCGGTTACGGTATTCTTCAAGCACCAAGGGTTGACGCTCGTGGATGATCCGTGTCAATTGGTGAATCCCCTGCAAACGCTCGGCCAGGTCTTTTTGAAGGTTATTGCCTTCTTCCCGCCGCATCTCTATCAAGGCTGTCAAAGCTTCTTCAACCGTCTCGAGGACCATTTTTTCCTGCGACTCGTCGAGGGTCAGGGGCTCTGTTTTAATGATGTCCTTCATGCCAAGCAGAGCGTCGATCTGTATATCGCCTGCCAATCCCAATTCGTTTTTGATCTGCTGGAAGGCGTCGAAATATTGTGTGGCAAGCCCCAGGTTAGGTTTGATTTCGAGATCGCCACCGGAGTCGTCATTTTTTTCGAGGATGAGGAACAGGTCAAACGACCCACGGGCGCATCTGGACTTGATGAGTTTTTTGATGGGCAGTTCCAATGCGGACAGAAACTTCGGAAGGCGGGTGTTGATTTCGATAAAGCGGTTGTTGACAGAACGGACCTCCGCCTTGCAGGCGAACACTCCATTTTGTTTTTCCGACCGGCCGTAGCCGGTCATGCTGTTAAGCATTCCGCCGGGAACCTTTGTTAGGCTTTTTCAATGACAATTTTATGATGGCCGTTCTCTTCAACATGAGACAGTAGTTTATGCCCGTCATTCTGGACGCTTCGGGGAACGTTGATGGCAGGTTCGCCGTCGTCCAGAAGAACCTCAAGCCGCTGGCCGGACTGCATGGTCTCCAGCTTGAGTTTTGTTTTGACATAATTGAAAGGGCACTTGACTCCCAGTAGATCGATGGATTGGTTGGCCGCCGCCGTACCGGTACTGCCATTGCCGGACGGTTCTTCGGCAATACTGCCCGTGGAGCCAACCCGTATGCGAAGTGACTTGTCCGACTGCATTTTATCGTTGGCCTTGCGGCACTCATCCACCAGCGCCTGCGACTCGTCAAGCATGGCTTTCGCTTTGGCGCTGTCGGCCTTCTTTGGATCTTCCTGATAGCGCTCAGTGACGCCGGCATGATTTTCGGAAACGATACCGGTTTCCACGATCAGCGATTCAAATTTGGTCAGCGTTTCCACATTATCGGTAAAGTCCATCCCTTCGGTTACCAGTAAAGCGCGGGCAGAGGAGGTGATGGATCGCTGGGCCAGACGGACCGCCTCGGCGAATTCTTTTTTCTCGAAGGCACGAGTGCATTGAAACAGAGCCCGCTCGGCTTCGGACAGGTGATCGGAAATCATATCCGTTACGGCACCGGCGCATTCTCCCTGTCCGCGGTCGTCCAGTGAGAACGCTTTGTCCGCGTGGTAATCGATATAGGAATGTGGAGAGGCTTGAATATCCGGCAGTTCCTTAAGGTCAATCAGCAGGTTGGAAAAGTAACCTTTCCCGACACGGTCAAAGAACTGGATGAAGGACTCATCGTTATTTTTATCTTTCTTGTAAGCATCAATGGTTCTGCGTACCGCGTTGGGAATGTTTTTCGCCGGCAGTTTCATGACATTGGTGCCGAATACCGCCCCGTCTTCGGTTATCCTGCCGCCCATCATCATTTCGTAATGGGGCGCGAGTATGCCGTTCACTTTTTTCGCAGAACCGGCAAAGCCGATGGACGCGATGTGATGCTGACCGCAGGAATTGGGACAACCGCTGGCTTTGATGGTGATGTGGTCCAGTTCGGTCGAGTCGGTCTTTTCGTTTTCCACGTCCTCGGTCAGTTTATTGATAAGTCCACGCGAGTGTGTGATGCCCAGGTTACAGGTCTCGGAGCCGGGGCAACTCGTCATGTCTTTTAACTCTTCGGTGCCGGCCTTGTGCAGTCCGATTTTTTCGAGGGCGTTATACACCGGACCGAACGCTTCCGGCTTCACCCACGGAATCATGACGTTCTGAAATACGGTACACACGATAATACCGGCGGCATAGTCGGAAGCAATCTTTGCGATGGCGCGTGCCTGATCACTGGTGAAATCGCCCAACTGCAATTTGATATGCACATTATAAAACCCGCTTTGTCTTTGCTCATAAGCATTGCGGGCCTTCCACTGGGCGAAACCGGTATTGGATTCCAGGCTCCCGTTGGATGAAAACTCCGCAATACCTGGAATAGTGTCTTCCGGAATTTCAATGGCAGGAAAACTGGTGTCTTTCAAGTTTTCGAATTGTTCCTGTACCAGTTCACGGACTTTTTCGATTCCCAACCGGTCCACGACATATTTAAAGCGGGCTTTATTGCGATTGCGTTTATCTCCGTGCTCAGCAAACACACGAACGATGGCTTCACAGGTACGGAGCATGTCATCTGCCGGAACGAATTCTGAAAAGAGTTTCGCTTCGTGCGGAAAAGAACCCAATCCGCCGCCGATGATCATTTTGAAACCACGAATACCGTCCTTGATCTCGGCGTTCATACCGATGTCGTGGATCGGACCCAGACCACAGCCCTTACATCCGCCTAGGCTGATTTTGAATTTCCGTGCCAGGTTTTGGGTCAGTGGATGTCTGAGCAGATATTTGGATACGGCACCCGCATAAGGGGTGACATCGAATTTTTCTTCTTTGCAGGTTCCGGCCTTATGACAGGCGGTCACGTTGCGGACGGTGTTGCCGCAGGCTTCACGGGTGGTCAGGCCATGCTCCGCGAGATCCTGAAGCCCCTGGGGAACATCCTGGATTTTGACATAATGAAACTGGATATCCTGACGCGTGGTGACGTGCAGAATGCTATTGGAATAATTATCGCCGAATGCCGCCAGACAATTGAGTTGGTCCGAAGTGATGCGGCCGAAGGGCAGTTTGGTGCGGACCATTTGCACGTCCGCCTGTCTCTGACCGTAAATACCCTGTTGCAAGCGGAATCGCTTGAAATCCTCTTCACCCACTTCGCCTTTTTCAAGTCTTTCCACCTCTGCGGCGAAGTCTTCTATTTCCTGCTTGACCTCCGGGGGGAGGTTTAAGGTTTCCAAATCCATGATAAACCTGCTTTAATTTAATAAATCGCGGCTGAAAGCTGGTGCTGTCGTCAACCGGCGATTCGATTCCAAGGTGTCCAGAGAACCGGAAAACCTCTATTTTACAAAGGGCCCAGCTGCTCTAAGTATTGATTACAATTAGTCAATCATATAACAAAAACATTTCAAAAAACACAATAATACGGTTTTAGGTTATATTTTCCATGGTCTCAGCAATACTAAAACCTAAAGTGCATTCATAATACAGTATCTGGCTTTAATTTCAATGCCTTAACCTCGGAATACCCGTAAAGGCAGGACGCTGGAAAGGATAGTGTGGGAATGGATCAAGCATGGATAGCCGAGCAATGGGCCTATTGGTGGATCGCGTCCAACTTTTTGATCTATCTGGCCGTGTTTGCCGTGGCATTGCGCCTGAACTATAACTTCAATATCATCATGGTGGGTATGATTTACCTGCTACCCTTGATTCCTTTCGGATGGGAGCCGGTTATCGGTCCCCGATTTGTGGTGCAGTCGGTCCACAATATGGTGTTCGGAACCATAGAACTTGTGATTTTTGTGATCACGGTAAGGCCGGCGGATGCCAGCTTCGATCGGGCGCATATCAAACAATTGCTGGGGCATACACTGCCCATTGCTGTCGCCCTGATAGGATTATCCTATTTGTCCCGGATGAGCAATATCCCAATGGGAAAACTGGAGCTCGCGATCATTATGGTCGTATTCGTTGCAGGTTCGATTATGCGGGTGATGGCGGTCTATCAGTTGGGCTCACAGGCCTTTAAATTCGATATCGTTTTTCGCGAGCAACAGACCCTGCGGACGGAAAAGCTGTACGCATGGATACGGCATCCCTCGTACACCGCAATGATGATCGTCATTCTGTCATACGCGTTGACCACTCACCACTGGCTGGCAGGAGGGCTGGGATTGGCCTCTGCCTGGTTCGGGTTCCAGTACCGGATTTATCACGAGGAAAAAGCTCTTAGGGAGCAGTTTGGCGAGGAGTATGTGGCCTACCGGAATAATACCGGCATGTGGTTTCCCAGGATGACGCGGTGACAGGCGGTATCAATTTTCATGGATGTCCGGAAACCAGGTTTTCCAGAGGGGAAGGGTGAGATCGCCCACTTCAACCGGACTTTGAAGCCAGGCGGAGAAGCCATAGAGCGCGATGATATACAGGTAGCTGGCGGTGTAGAACAGAGGCCGGTTGAGCGCGAGACCTTTAAACCGCTGGTCGTCCGGGCCACCCAGATTTTTGACCCGGAAATAGTTGGAGATCATCATCAGAAGAAAGAGCATCAACGGGTTGTAATTGAAGATAGACATCAGGAATGCCGCGACCGGTGCGATGGCAACCATCAAGGGGATTTTGATCAGGCTGTTTTTGGTGATATGGTCGAAGGTGTTGAGTGCGGCCAGGTAGCACACCAGATAAAATAATCCGGTGAAGCCCAGCCATATCAGGAAGGACAGTATGGAGGTTCCGCCGAAGATGTCTTCCAGGCCAAGTATCATGGCCCAAAGCATAGCAGGCAGGAAACAGTTGCGCAATCCGGGAGGAGAACCGTGACCCAGGAACGTTTACATTTCGGAAAAGAGGGTGAGAAGGCGGCGGTCAAGTTTCTCAAGAAACAGGGATACCGGATCATCGAGAAAAATTACCGTAATAAATCCGGGGAGATCGATATTGTCGCGGAGAAGGATCAAATTCTGGTATTCGTGGAGGTGAAATCCCGGACCGATGCGGAGTACGGCGAACCGCTGGAAGCGGTGACGCCTCACAAGCAGAGAAAAATCGGCCAGGTTGCCAAGGGGTTTATGACCCAGCACCGGATCCAAAACCGCGATTGCCGGTTCGATGTGGTGGGGATCAAGGGGAATCCCGATCAGCCCAAAAACTGGGAAATTGAACTTGTTGCGGATGCATTTCGTTTATAACCGGCTTTGAAAATATTTCCTTTGCCGTGTTGGGAGCTCTGTAAACTCTCTTCCTGAATTACAGAAATTCATTTTAATTTAATCCTTTATAAATATATATTTAAGTTGTAAATATTAATGTTAATTCTTGATTTTGGTGTGAGGGAGTTATCGCTTAGTGCACTCCGGTCTTTTAGGGAGGTGCTTTGTGGGGTACGATCTCTCCAGCAATTAAAATCGTGACCGGGTGATCGCATCCGGTATTCAAGGAGTTTTTATATATGTCCGTTCTGAAGAAATTATCGCAAATGTTTTCGGGGTCCACTTCACCAAAGAATGCAGGGGAGGAGGCGACGGCTGAAGTTAAAGAGTCGTCGGGTTCTCCTGGTCCTTTTGCCGAACAGCCCCCCGTTCAGCGCAGGGTGATTCAGGCGCCGGTGATCGTGGGCCAGGCCGAGGAGAAGGACTCCTCCGGGCAAATCCTGATTAAGGCCGAACCCTCGCGGGATTACGAACAGTGTAAGTTCATGGTGAACCGTCCTTTGTTCGAAGGGCATTCCTGGTTGTTTTCCAATTTTGAGGAGGCTGCGGGATCGCCTTTGGCCGAATCGGTTTTCAGCGTTGATTCGGTCGAAACCTTATTGATCCATGAGTCCACTGCCATAGTCACCAAAACCGGAGCTAAAGGGCTATCCGATTGGGAAGCTTTGGCGAGGGAAGTTGGAGAAGCGCTACGCAAAATCCTGGAAGGAGGGACGGAACTGATTTCAAAAGATGTGACGGCAAAAATCCCCTCCGAAGAAGTGGTGCGGGAAGATATTCAGAAAGTGATCGATACCGAGGTCAACCCCGGAGTGGCCGGCCATGGAGGAAAAATTACGCTGACTGCGGTGATGGGAAATACTGTGACCATTCAAATGGGCGGAGGATGCCAGGGATGCAGTGCGGCGGATATGACGCTCAAGCAGGGCATCCATAACGCATTCCGTAAGGCAGTGCCCTATATCGGCGCGATTTATGATGAAACCGACCATACCGCCGGTGCAAATCCCTATTACCGTTAGAGGAGACTATGCCTAAGCTGAACCGATTTACCGTAGAAATTGAAACCGGAGAAACAGGCACCGAACTTCCGGTTCATTTCACCATCAATAACCATAAACTGCCTCTGGATGATACCCAGGGGGGAGTGGGGCCGGGGGAAACCTTCTCCGGCGGATTCGAAATACGCAGTTTCGCCCATTCCTTGACGCTGGTGGGGCCGGAGTCCGGTCAATGGGATATCAGGAAAATGAAAGTGAATTATGATTGTGAGCACACGCCGCCTTATTCCGTGTCATTTGGTGAGGTGAAGCTGGATGAGGCAACCGAGGTTAATATCTGGCACGACCCGCCCATGCCGACCTGGGACGTTTAAAGGGAAGGGGAGGTATTTGGGTTCTGAGTTAGAATGATCCGGATGGCGTTATTGAATAGACCCAGCCACCCCGTTGACCAGTTTTCCGTGTAAATCTCCCAGAAGGACGTAACCCTTGATCTCCGTTTCAAGGGGAATATAGTGGTTGGAAGCCCAAAAGACCAATTCGCCGGATTGAGTATTGAATACATCTTTTGGGATGAGAACCTTCAGTAACATTTCATCATTTTTTGTTCTTCTTTCCTTGAGGCGGAACTTTTCCTGTTCCTCTTCCGTATTGATGTAGGTGGTGATGCTGGTCATGCTTTTATCGGGAACCGTGTCAATTTTGTAGGTGGTTCCCTTTTTGAGATCGCCGTAAACACCATTTCTGAAATTGTAGAAAAATGCCAGTATATCGTCAAAAACCACACCTTCCGGAATCGGATCCAGGTGACGTTCCTGTAACTCCCCTTCCCGGAACAGAAACCAGAAATGAGTATTCGTAGGATAGTCCAGAAAGTGTTCGGTCCTTTCTTCTTCTTCCCCATTAATGACTTTCCGTTCGAATTTACGGGTACGGACCCTTTGGCCTTGATCGACAATATCGAACGAAGCTTTGTAAAAATGTTTACGGTAATCGGTAAAAAATCCGACCATTCCTTTGGTTTCTGCCGATAGAGTGGCAAAATATTTTCCCTGGTTTTCATAAAAGCGGACCTGTGCGGTGGCCGCCTTATTGAAAAACAGGAAATCAATGTCATACGTCAGCGTTTCACCGGAGAAGCGCCGGATATCCCCTCTTGGAGAAAACGAACCATATTCTCCCCGGGAATTGATGATCGAAGATGATTTTGGGGGTTTTGAGCTTTCCGCCAGGATGGGGGACAAGCTATTCCACAGGAGAATATTAGTTAATGCTAATAATATCAAATGCTTAACGTATTTCATTCGCGTTAGGATACTTCCTGGGTTTCCGTAAAAATTGATTGAAAAAAAACGTCTAATATTTTAACATTTGGCGAGTGAAACCTGTCACTTTTGATGGATTTAACCTTTTATTTCTATAGACTTAGATTATGACCACCGAAACCTTACCAGATATAGACATTGAAGCTCCGGCTCCCGGAGAGGTTTTCGACGCGGAAACTCGCCAGAAAACGGCTTATTTGCCATTATATAAAGTCATCATGTGGGACGATAATTTGACGACGATGGAATTTGTGATTCGTATGTTAGTCAAAGTCTTTGGCAAGGATTATAATACCGCTGAAAAATTAATGTTTGAAGTCCATCTTGCCGGGGCGGCCCATGTCGATACTCTTCCTCTGGAACGGGCTGAGTTCAAGGTTCAGCAGGTTCATACTGCGGCCGCCTTGGAAAACTACCCATTCAAGTGTACTGTCGAGCCTGCGTAGCATCTTCTGCGAAATTCCTTTTCGCTCAGTATAATCCGGATCAACCCCTTTTCTTTAAAGGCGTGTAGTCCGTTCTCTTTGGTCCCTGATAAATTTGCCGTGGCCGGCCGATTTTAAAATCCTGATCTTTCTGCAATTCAATCCAATGAGCGATCCACCCCGGAAGTCGTCCCATGGCGAACATGACCGTGAACATGTTGATCGGAATTTTCAGGGCTTTGTAAATCAATCCTGAATAAAAATCCACGTTGGGATATAATTTTTTAGAGATGAAATAATCATCCTTGAGGGCAATTTCCTCCAATTGCAGAGCAATATCCAATAACGGATCGTTGCCCCCCAGTTTGCCAAAAATTTCATGCGCCATTTTTTTTATGATCTTGGACCGGGGATCAAAGTTTTTATATACCCGGTGGCCGAAACCCATTAAACGGAAGGAGTCGTTGGGATCCTTGGCTTTTTCTACAAACTGCTTCACGTTCCCGCCGGCTTCCTGGATTGTTTGGAGCATTTCAATCACCGCCTGATTGGCGCCTCCATGGAGCGGTCCCCAGAGCGCATAAATGCCTGCCGATACCGAAGAATATAAATTGCAGCGGGAACTGCCGACCAGTCGAACTGTACTGGTGGAGCAATTCTGCTCGTGGTCTGCATGCAGGATGAGGAGAGTGTCCAGCGCCTTGGCCACCAGTGGATCCACTTCATATTGTTCACACGGATTGGAAAACATCATATGCAAAAAGTTTTCCGTGTAGCTCAGGGAGTTTTTGGGGTAGGGGAATGGCTGGCCAATGGATTTTTTATAGCTGTATGCGGCGATAGTGGGCAGTTTCGCCAGAAGCCGGTGAATGGTGATTTCAATTTCGCGTTCGTTCTGGGGGTTGAGCTGGTCCTGATAAAAGGTGGCTAGAGAACCTACAATCGCACTGCATACGGCCATGGGATGGGGATTATTGGGGAATCCATCATATAAGTTTTTGATGGACTCATGGACCATGGAATGGTGGGTGACATGGTATTGAAAATAATCCAGTTCCTGTTGATTCGGAAGGTTTCCATATATCAGCAAATAAGCTGTTTCGATGAAATTGCTGTGTTCCGCCAGTTGTTCGATAGGGATGCCTCGGTACATCAGGATTCCCTTCTCTCCATCCAGGAACGTAATTTCGCTTTGACAGCTACCCGTGCTGACGAATCCGGGGTCATAGGTGATCAGCCCCGTGGTATTCCGGAGTGTGGAAATATCCACCGCCTCTTCGCCGCAGGTTCCCTTTATAACGGGTAAAGTGTAGGATGTGCCCTGATAAATTACTTCGACGGTTTTAGACATGGAAACCTCCGTTCTGTTATTGGCGTCAGCGGGTAGCACGAAAATATGTTGAGCGACGCTCTTATTATAAAGTTTCTGGAAACGGTTTCCACTAATTTACTGACACTAGAGACGGGAAACGCCTCATGAAAAACAATAACTGGCTTCTCTATTTTATAATAGTGGGTATTTTTCTCGGAGGCCTGTGCGGCTGGTGGTTTGGCCCCGCGATGGCTGCGGTGGACTGGATTGGGGAAATTTTTTTAAACGCCCTGAAAATGCTAGTTATTCCCCTTATCGTATCATCATTGATCGTCGGGATTTCCGGGCTGGGGGATATCACCAAGGTGGGGAAAACCGGGTTGATCACTCTTTTATATTTTATGATCACCACCGCCTTTTCAGTGATCATCGGACTCGGCATGGTAAATCTTATGGAACCCGGAAAATCCGTTGAGATGGTGGCCGAGCTTCCGGAGCATGTTGCCGGTAAAAAATCTCTGGGGATTACCGACATCTTTCAAAGTTTTGTCACACCCAACCTGATTAAATCCATGCTGGAGATGGATATTCTGCCGATCATTATTTTTTCGCTGGTGTTCGGCGGGGTGCTGACCACCCTGGGTGAAAAGGGAAAAAATGTCATCAGTTTTTTCGATACGGTAAATGAAGCCATTATGAAAATGGTTCATCTGGTTTTGTACCTTGCGCCGGTCGGTATTTTTGCGCTTATCGCTTCCAAGCTGGGAGCCGCCGGCGGCGGAGAGGCCTTCTGGACCGAGTTGATGCGGATCGGCAAGTTCGCCTTTACCGTAATCGCGGCGTTGTTATTTCACGCGCTGGTGGTTCTTCCGGCCATTCTGATATTCTTCACCCGGAGGAGCCCCCTGCGGTATTTCAAGGGAGCGAGCGCCGCGCTGACCACGGCGTTTTCGACCGCCAGCAGTTCCGCCACCCTGCCGGTGACCATTGAGTGTGCTGAAGAAAATAATGGCGTGTCGCGGCGGGCGTCTCTCTTTGTCCTTCCCATTGGCGCCACGGTCAATATGGATGGCACTGCCATGTATGAGGCGATTGCGGCCATCTTCATTGCCCAAATGATCGGCATGCCACTGGGTTTTACGGAACAGATCATTATATTCGTTACTGCAACCCTTGCCGCCATCGGGGCCGCCGGTATACCCGAGGCGGGATTGGTCACGATGGTGATGGTCCTGCAGTCGGTCGGATTGCCGCTGGAAGGCATAGGAATGTTATTGTCGATCGACTGGTTTTTAGACCGGTGCCGGACCACCATCAATGTCTGGGGAGACTCCATAGGCGCCGCTGTGGTTGATAAACTCGAAGAACAATACGTGGAAGGAGGGTAGACAATTGGAATGGATAATTTTGATCCTGATGGGGCTGGTGATCGGTATTCTGGCTTCCATGTCTGGTTTGGGCGGTGGATTTCTGGTGGTTCCTGTTCTGCTCTATCTCGGTAAGAAAGCTCAAATGGCTGTCGGTACTTCTTTTGTTGTGGTGTTTCTGATTGCGGTGTCCTCGGTGGCGGCCCATTACCGGTTGGGAAATATCGATCTAAAGACCGGACTGATGATCGCTATCGGGGGTATTGCCGGAGCGCAAGTAGGTCCTATTATTCTGCAGAGCATGTCGGAACAGAATTTTAAGCGATTTTTTGCAGGGGTTTTGGTGCTCCTGGCCATTTGGCTGGTGATTCAATCACGCAGTGCCGCCTGACCGGCCAGCGTGACGCTGGACCCTATTTCGCTGAGGCGTTATTGTGCGCTCATTGAATTACTTTAGCCAGCAGGGGCGGCGAATCGCCGCTGATAATTTTAAGAACTTGGGATGCGAAAACCATACGTTGATAGTATTTTAACGCTTCAGCGAAAATTGCTCCGGGCCTAGCCCGGGCCTCGGACGATTCTTGCCGCGAAGGGGCCTTCGCCCAGCTTGTTGATCCAGTTGGAACGTCCTTTAATTAAATTGAACATCATCGCCCGGTCCTTATTGACCGTATCCGTCCAGGTTACATCGGCGCAATCCGGTTCAAATGCCGGGGGAATGTGAATGATGTCCCCGCCCTTGGCTTTCAATGAGAAATTTTTATCAAAGATGGTTTTAATGTCTTCGAGCTTGCACACCCGCCAGTCGTTGAATCCGGCATGGTTTTCCTCATTTAATTGCTGGGCAAAATCCTGACATTGTTCAAGATTGCGCCATTTTCCCAGCATCTGCCGCGTATCCTTTTTCAGCCAGGTCAATCCTGTAACAGAATCGGTGATGGTGTCATTTCCGTTATCAATAAATCTGTCGTCAGGCATGGAATCCTCGAATGCGTATTTGGAATTGGCTCATTATATCAAAATTTGGATGCGAGTAGGGTGTGGGCTGGTTCTTTTGAATGATTTTTCGTGCTTCATCAAGCTAGTTCCGGGTAAAAAAGTGAAGTCCCTGGAAATGATAATTTAACCCCGGCGGGTGCTTGATTTCAAAAAAACCATTCGCCAGCGGAGGGCTGTTACTTTGTCCAATGACAGAAACGTAATCAAAGGGGCTTTCTTCGCAGGTTCGAAAGAAACACCACCTCATGAAAAGTGGTTTTTTAAGATTGCGTTTAAATACAATTCCAAGAATATCCGGTCCGCTAAAGAAGAACTGCAGGACAAAGTCCGGTGAGTTGATCTGAAATGTCTTATTGAGGGCGAGACGGGACAGGTCTATCGGATTGTCCACTTTGTTTGCCTGAATTTTGTATTTCTTGAGAGAAATTGTCTCAAAGGACTGAGCGAGTGTGGCGTGGTATAGACCCAACGATAAAACAGCGCAAACAACTGGGAGGCCTCTTATCACAAATACAGGGAAAGACCAAAGAAAAAGCCGATAGAGTAAAAACTCTATCGGCTTTTTAATCAATTTTACCAGGACAATGTGTCCCAAAACGGTGTAGCTTACTTCAAGGTCGGATGATAGTCGCCACACATGGAATTCGGAACCAGGGTTTCCTTCATGTAGCCTTTGCGATCTTGATTCATCTGCTTCCGGTAAGCATCGTCTGAATTTTCACCACGGCAATCGCCTTTGATGATACCGGTTTGCATGTTGGCTTCTTCAATCGTCTTGGCAGCCTTCCAAGATTGATCGACCTGAGAGGAACCGAACTGCTGGTCTACGTTGATTCCACTGGCGGTATTTCTGGACGTATGAGCGCGAGAAGCGCGGTTAACTGCATCCGTCAAAGCCCGTTGTTGTGCACCAATTTCAACCATGGTCCGGCCAACGCCCATTACGCTTTGGTCTTGCTGACTGTATGCGCCCGGAACCAATTGATCAGCAAAGGCATTGTTTGCTCCGAAAGCCAGTACAGCGGCAAAACTTACTGCTAACAAAAGTGCTTTCTTTTTCATTGTTATCTCCCCTAAAAAAGATTGTACTCGATGGGTAAAACTCAAAAGTAAATAACTCATTAAAAACAGCAAAAAAATGAATTATGAAATACCGACAATGTTTAGGGGCTTAGCTTTGGAGGATCCACTACACTAAGCGACCATTTTTGAAGACATTCTGAGGCTTCTTGCACAAGAATTTATAATCTTAGAAGCAATTTGTCAATAAAAAACTCCATTGATACCAATCAGCAATCGTCTAATCCGATTGATTTTTAGGACTAGAGCCTTTTTAGAGGAAATAATGGGTCTGATCTTCCTGAGATTTGGCCTAAAAACAGGTCAACTTGTTGTTTTATTTGAAGAAAAAACTTTTTGTGAATCCATTTTAAAACTTCTAGCTTCCCGTGTATGATTGTATTGATTATAAAGTTTCAAACACCCTTTTTCAGGATTATTTTTCATGTCGAAAAAGTATTTTACCGTTGAAGAAGCTAATGCCGTAATTCCTGA
>Ga0224501_10000185_pt1 | contig 59061 bp, 50 predicted proteins | sample SF_Oct11_sed_USG_4_FD_169105 | JGI IMG/M metagenome (GOLD analysis project Ga0224501, IMG submission 169105) | Sediment microbial communities from San Francisco Bay, California, United States - SF_Oct11_sed_USGS_8_1 | ecosystem: Environmental > Aquatic > Marine > Sediment | place: USA...
TTTATTTTTTTCCGCGCCTTGCTTAAGCGGCGGTGAACAACCGAAACCGCCACTTTAAGAAGAACAGATATTTTTTTAATAGAAGTAGGGTTTTTCACATCGAAAAAATCTTCTAAAAGCTCTTCTCTTTTTACTTCAAGCTCTTGAGAAATTTTATTTTTATTTGATTCTATTTCAATTTTTCGAAGCTTTAGCTCGATTTTTTCTTTAATCAGTTTTTCTTTGTTTTCCCAATCTATTAAATTTTGCAGATACGTTCGATATTCGGCAAAAACAGAAACGCTCTGATGGGTCTTGAACAAATAACGCAAATGTCTTAATCTTAAAGGAAAACCATAATATAACCTTGTAGACATTTCTTCATGTTCGTCTAAGGTTGTTAAAGCGTCGCCTATAACTCTTTTTATATTTTTTTTGCGGCGCCTTTCGGGCCTTGCCTCGCTAAAAAATAGCGTATTATAAGAAGCTTCATCGTTCCAGTCAATATTTAATTCGTCTGGTTTTTCTTTTTTATGTTTCATTTTTAAAAACTTATAATAATAAAAACGCAGCCTCACCGCGACAAACACCATAAAAGAAATATTTTTATCTGATTGAAATTCGGTAAAAAAAAACTCAATTTTTGAATATATATACTCGTAAAACTCTGAAGAAGTATCGGAGTCTGCCCTGTAACGTTTCACGGGATAAAGATAAATATGCTCATGCAGTAGATCAAGGCACTTCTTTCGCTCTAATGAATCGTTTAGACTTGCGTTGTATCGCTTAAAAAGTTCTTGAAAACCTGTCTCGTTCATAATTTTTGGCTATGTTTGTCATAAAAAAATTCAACAATTTAACATTATACAGTTAAGAATTCAAAACAAAAAAATAAGCGTTGAAATTTTTTTATGACATAATAAAATTTTAAGTGAAAAGAACAAGTTTTTTTTGCGTTTTAAACAGGAGATAAAAAAATGAGGTTTACAAAGCTTGAAGGTCTTGGCAACGATTATTTATTTACTGAAGATATTCCCAAAAATCCCGCTAGAGCGGCCCGTCTTTTATGCGACAGGCATTACGGCGTAGGGGCAGACGGTCTTGTTCTTATCATGGAGCCTGAACATCCGAAAGCTGACTTTCTTATAAGAATTTTTAATCCCGACGGCACCGAGGCCGAGATGTGCGGTAACGCAATACGATGTCTGGGAAAATACTTATATGACCGGGGCAAAACAAAAAAGCAAAAATTAAATATTGAGACCCTGCGAGGTCTTATTCCCACCATTTTAATGGTTCGCGACGGAAGAGTTTATCGGGTAAAAGCCGATATGGGCGAGCCAATTCTTGAGAAAGCCAGAATTCCCCTGCAATATGCGCCTGGCGAAGAGAATAAAAGCGTCTTAAACGAAAAAATATACCTCGATGATCATAATACATTTGAATTTACGGCCGTTTCAATGGGAAATCCGCATTGTATAATATGGGTAGACGATGTAGATAATTTTCCTGTTGAAAAGTATGGTCCGTTAATTGAAACTTATTCGCTTTTTCCCAATAGAACGAATGTTGAATTTGTTCAAATGCTTGACGAAGACCTTGTAAAACAAAGAACATGGGAAAGAGGCGTCGGCGAAACGCTTTCTTGTGGCACGGGAGCCTCTGCGGTAGTGGTCGCGGGAGTTTTAATCGGCAAAATCAAAAGAAAAAGCAAGGTTGAGCTTAAAGGCGGTATACTCGAGATTTACTGGTCAGAAAAAGACAACCATGTTTACATGACAGGGCCCTGCAAAGACGTTTTTGAGGGCGAAACCAACATCATTTAACTTGCTCAAAAGACTATCATTGAAGAGTCTGCGTTAGTGCAAATGTTCAAACTTTTTGGCTTTTACATGCTGATTAAAAGTCTCTGAAAAATGATGACTGCCGTCTTTTTTCACCACAAAAAACTTATAATTTGTATCGGCGGGAGATACCGCGGCTTTAATAGCCGCTAGCCCGGGATTTGATATTGGCCCGGGCGGAAGCCCGGCTTTTCGATATGTATTATATGGCGACTTTATTTCAAGATGCTTAAAAAGAAGCCTTTTCTTGGGTTTTTCAAATAAATACTGAATCGTAGCGCATGATTCAAGCGGATAATTTTCTTTAAGACGATTCGCGAAAACGCCCGCAATAATGGGTCTTTCTTCTTTCAATTTTGCTTCTCTTTCTATAATGCTAGCTAAAATAACCGTTTTTTGCATTTCTTTAGAATCTTGCGGAAATCCTTCAATTTCGCCGGTTTTTTCAAAAAAAGTATCTATCATAACGCGAATGATTCTTTCAACGGGATACCCTATAGGAACCGTATAAGTTTCAGGGAACAAATAACCTTCGACGTCATTTGCTTTGATATTATATTCTTTTAAGAGTTTCTTCTCTGCAGCAATACTTAAAAACTCTTTTCGCGAATCGACGAAACCTTTTTGAATCAATACATCGGCAATCTGTCGGTTGTTATACCCTTCGGGTATTGTTAATTGAACGGTTTTGGTTTTTCCGCTTGAAAGAATGCCGATGATTTCATATGTACTCATACCGTCGTTAAGCGAAAAAATCCCTTTTTTTATATTATTTCTATTCCCTGAAAAAAATAAAACAATTTCAAAGAAGAAAGAGCTTTGAATAAGATTTTTTTCTTTTAGCTTGTTAGACGTAATTTTAGCGCCCCATCCGTCTTTAATGACAAAGTCTTTTATTGCCGCGCCATCGCCCGCCGGGGCATTGAGAGAAACAATATAAATAAAAGATAAAAGAACAAAAGAAAGAACGCCTGTTATAAGAATATACTTATTTCTGCCTTGAAACATAAGTTTTTATTTTTTTGAATTCACCGCCGTCAAATAACAGCAAACCTGATTTTTGCCCTGTTTTTTAGCGAGATAAAGAGCCTTGTCTGAAAAAGCGACCAGTTCTTTCTCTGTTTTCGCCATGTCAGGGTATGAAGCAACCCCCGCGCTAATGGTAAGGTCTCCCTGGGGCTGCTCTTTTTCAAACTCAAATACGCGTTCTTTTATTTTTTTTCTAATTCTTTCGGCCACGGCAAGGGCCTCTTTATAGTCGGTATATGGCAATATTACCACAAACTCTTCGCCGCCGTAGCGGGCGACAATATCTGAACGCCTCAGCTTTTCATTATGATGTTCTTCGCTCTCGTTAAATTGTTTAAGAATTTTACCGATGCCTTCAAGCACATAATCGCCTTTTTGATGACCGTTTTTATCGTTATAGTATTTAAAATCGTCTACGTCTAAGAATATAAGAGACACGGGATACCCATATCTGTCTGAACGATGAATTTCTTCGCTTAAGCGATTTTCAAAGTACCTTCTATTATAAAGGCTTGTCATACTATCGGTAAAAGCCTGTGTCTGCATTTTTTCAAACTCATGTAAAATAGTTTTCATTCTTTGATTTGAGTCTTTTTTTAAGAGCTTTATGGTTTTATCAAGTTCGCGTCTTGTATTATGAAAAACCTCGGCTAAAAGTTCGTACCGAAGTTTCATTAGATCATTTCCTGAAACGATACCAACAACTTTATTCTTAGAAATTACCGGTAAATGCCTGATCTTTTTTTCAATCATCAAATGAATGCCTTCTTCAAAGGTCATTTTTTCGTCTACAGAAATAATACCGCTTGTCATATGATCTTTAATTTTTTCGTCTATTGCGCTTTTGCCTTTCGCGACAAATCTCACGGCGTCTCTTTCTGTAAATATACCCAAAGGTTTTTCTTTTGAGCCTATAAGCGCCGAGCTTACTCTTTTTTCGCTCATAAGGCTAACGGCTTCATGTACGGTAGCGTCTTTCGACAAAATAAATACTTCTGTAACCATCCATCTGCCTATGGGCATTTCTGTAATCGCTTTCATCTTAATATTTAAATATCGGTTTTTTTTGCTGAAATTTTTAAATAATGTATATCTTTTGTAAGATTATTAAATAATATTATTGCTGGCTTTATAAAATTATTTTATTATTGAGATGTTTATAAGATAAATTACGATTATTTCTGCCATTTTTCAATGTATTTCAGGGGTCTTGCCAATTTAATTTCTTCAAATACGATTGAGTATTTCTGCTTCATAAACTCATCTAAAGATAAAGAAGTATTCTTATTTGCCTTTTCCCATAAAAACAGGGCCGCTGTAGCGTTTAAACATACAGCTTCTACACCCGGCAGAAAAACGCCCCCTAAAGTATCTTTTGCTTTTAGTAAAGCTTCTTCTTCGTCATTGACTTTTAAGTTTTTAATATCTTTATTAGAAAGGTTAAACTCTTCAACGTTTAATACACCCTCTTGAATTTTATCATCATGAACAAAAACGTAAGATGTGGGCGCGGCAGGGCTTATTTCATCAAGACCGTCTTCAGATGAAACGACAAGAGCAGCCTTCGTATTCAGTTTTAAAAGAGCTTCTGCCATTGTTTTCATCATATTTTTGCTAAAAACGCCTAAAAGATGCACTGAAGCGTAAGCGGGGTTTGACAGAGGCCCAAGAATATTGAATATGGTGCGAACCCCGAGTTCTTTACGCGGTACGGCTGCATGTTTCATAGCGGGATGATACAAAGGGGCAAATAAAAAAGCAAAGTTATCTTCATCAAGGCGTTTTGCCGTTTTCTCGGTTGTTTCATCAAGACGATAACCCAACTTTTCAAGAATATCGGCGGAACCGCATTTCGACGAGACCGCTCTGTTGCCGTGTTTTGCCACAGGTATGCCCATTGAGGCCAAAGTTATCGCAGAGAGAGTCGATATGTTCATTAACTCAGATTTATCGCCCCCTGTACCGCATGTATCAACCAATATTTTATGTTTTGATTTAAGCCTTACTGCCTTTTCTCTCATGATAGCGGCAAAAGATCCTATTTCTTCTGATGTTTCGCCTTTGGCCCTGATGCCGGCAAGCCATCCAGCTGTTTGAACAGGCGTTAAGGCGCCTTCCATTGTCGCATTCATGAGCCACGAAGCTTCGTCAGATTTAAGGTTTTCTCTGTTTAATATTTTATCAAGAATTTGACCGTATGAAAACATAGTGAAAACTTATTGTACTTAAGAACCCGAAATGGCCCCCCCTACAGAATTTTTACTTCTATTAGGGAAATCAGTATAAGCAAGACCCTTAAAAACCCCCGCTTTTGCTTCGGATACCGTATAAATATGCTCATCATCGACAAATACCTTGCCGTTACCTACCGCGAGAGCGTTACCCTGTTGGGGCATATTGGTAAAACGACGCACGCTAATTTCATAACGCACCACTTTATTAAACGGTCTAACTTGCCCCAAAAATTCGACTTCTTTGCAACCTAATGCTCTGCCTGCGCCCTGCCCGCCGTTTAATGAACAGTACAACCCCAGCAATTGCCAAATTGCGTCTACCCCCAAACAGCCGGGATGCACGGGATCGTTTCTAAAATGTACCTGAAAAAAAAGATTATCGGGCCTTACGTCCATTTCTGCTACAATTTTACCTTTGGACCCGTTTCTTTCAATTTTTGTGATTCTATCAATCATTAAAAAGGGCGGAGCGGGAAGATACGCAAATTCTTCGGGCATATCTTTTATTAATGTACCGCATGAGATGCCCAGTATCTGCTCTTTAGAAAGCGATGTGCATTGTAAAAATTCCTGATAAGTCATTTAAGAACTCCTATAATTATTTTTTCTATTAAGATAATATTTCTGTTTTTGTCTTAATATTTCTGAAAACCCTCTTTAATTATTTGAAGAAAATCAACATACTCAAAACTTTACCATTTTAGACGGTTTTTAAATAAAAATGAATATTTTCTCATATTGTAAAGCTTTTTTTAGGCGGCGCCGCTTTGCTTAGGTCTTTTTAGGATTATAGGCATCGCTCATCAACGCTTTTTAAGTTTTTTTTAAGTAGACCAATGCCGAACAAATTAAAAGAGAACTAAATTCAACGCGGTTTAAAAATTAATTTTTTGTTATATTGTTTTTCTATATTTTCTGCGGCAAAGGGAAGCGGATGATTTTCTCCCGATAAAAAATGCGGCACCATATCGTCATAATGTTCGCTTTGCGGATTGCCAGACTGCCCCGAATGAGTTACGAGATAAGCCGGATCGCGTTTATTAAAATCGACTATAAATCGCATCGCGGGTATGTGAAATACAGAAAAATTTTCGCCTACAAGATAGCCGGCTACGTTTACTGTATGAAAATCTCCCGAAGCTGGATAAGGGCCGCGGTTAAAATATGACTCAAAAAATGAAGATATTTTACTGAAACTGTGCTCCCATGTATAGCCATGAAGATCGCCCCAGCGCCATTTTTTTTCATCGCCTCCCAGTTTTTCTTCGCATAAGCCGTATGCCTCGGCAAGAGATATGGCCATTATATCGATCTTATCTTCAAAAGCGCTTGTCTTTATGTTATCCCAAAATGGACTTTCTTCTCTCTGTAAGATATGATCTTGCAGGGCAGAATAAGAACGTACGCTTGCCGCGAGAAAAGCTTTAAAGTAATTATTATCTTCTGAAAAAAGTTCGTCGCCAAAAAGATTTCTTGAAAGCGAATGATAGAAACATCCGACATAGGCCGCTCCTATTGAATTTTTTTTCATATAACCGTCAAAATTTTTTATAATTTCAAGCCCCTTTTCATAATCTGTAAAAGTCTGGCGGCTAAAACGAGAAGCTTTTTGAGACATTGTCTCATGAAATGATTTTTCAAAAAGAAGTCTTTTTAAACTTTCGGCCAATAAAGAATGCGAATCATACTGCATTATTTTGGTTTTTTCATAGTCTATGGCCGGTTCGTTTTCTATCATTTGCTCTATTCTTTTAACGCGGTCATGCGAATACCACGAGCTTGAAGCGGTAAAATCGGGATGCTCTGTGATAAATTTATTGTTTGCCATCGCGACATAGCCTTTTTCGGGATTTAACACAAACGGATTTTTTTCAAAAGGATGATAGCCCTCCCACTCATATTCGCCGCTCCAGCCCGGCGAGGGCAAAAGACCCCTTCCTTTTTTTCTTATGGGGTATTTACCTGTAACCTGCCATGCGATATTTTCTCTATCTGCAATAAGCATGTTAAAATACATTCCGTCGATATAAGATAAGGCTTCTCTGGCCTCTTCGATAGTTTTGGCCCTGCCCAGCTTGTAAATTCCCAAAGGAGTCGTTTCAGAATCGGCGGTCGACCATCTGTGGCTGATTCCTATTTCTGATTTAATATAAAATGGCTTAAGCGGATTTTCTTTTTTTGAAGAAAAAATTTCATTTAAGAGCGGTCCGTGCCTTGTAAATTCAAGATTTACTTTTACCGGTTCTTTGCCGCGAACATGAAACATTTCTTCAACTTCAAGAACAGGCGTCCATACGCCTTTGTAAAGATAATATTTTTTACCGTCTTTTTCTGAAAGCTTTTCAAGAAATATATCCTGATTGTCGGCCATAACCATAGAGGCTCCCCATGCAATATGGCCGTTATACCCTAGGCCAATCAGCGGAATACCGGGAAAGGCGACGCCGCCCGCCCTGTATTCGGGAGAATCGAGATTCATGATAAACCAAACCGACGGCATCGTCATGAACAAATGAGTATCGTTAGCAAGTAAAGAGTACGCGCCGCCGGTTTTTTGCGGGCTTAGCGCCCAGTTATTTGACGCCGGCAGGCTTATCGTTTTCATTAAATCAGACAATTTGTTTTCGTCTGAAAAAGGAAGCTTTATATCAATAGACGCTAAAAGATTATCGTTTATTTTGCCCGCCTCGTCAAACGGCAAAGGTTCGTCATGATAAACGGGAAAAAGATAAGCCGCTTTTTTAACGCCTGTTTTTTGCGCAATAGATAGAAAAGAAAGCTCTTCTACCATATTAAAAGAAATGGTAAAATTTAAAAACGTTGATATATATAAACTGTCAACGCCCCTCCACTTTTCGGGAACATGCCCCGATAAAATAAATTCAGGCGGCAGATGTTTGGCATTTTCAATGTAGGCGTTTACGCCTTTCGCGAAATTTTCAAATATTTTTTGAATATGAGACGGCATATTTTCGTATGTTTTTTCGGCGTATCTTTTTATGCCTATGGTTCGCATAAAGAGATCAGCCGATAACCCTTCGCTTCCGGTGATTTCAGAAATTCTCCCCTGCGAAAGCAGGGTCATTGTCGTCATTTGCCAAAGTCTTTCTGAGGCCATGACATAACCGGCGGCCAAAAACAGGTCGTCTTCGTTTTTCGCTTTAATATAAGGTATGCCAAGAGAATCTCGTTGAACCGATACAGATTCTTTAAGACCATTTAGTTTAAGCGAGCCTTCTTCAATGGGCAGCGCGGCGTTAAAAACATAAGAAATATAAAAATATGTCGTGACAAGCGATAGAAATATTGCGGCAAAAATGAAAGTCTTTTTTTTTCTTTTTTTGAGCCATTTATATAGTTCAATATAAAACCTGCGGGCCTTTCTGTTTTCTTCTTCAATCTCAGATACGGCCCCAAACAAAGCCTTCATTTCTTCTTCTGTAACTGGCTTTGGGCGCTGGGTATATTTTCTCTTTGTTTTCTTAACCGGTTTTTTAGCGGGCGCCTTTTTTTTATCAGATTTCTTGTTTTCTTTTTTACCGTTTTTAGCCAAAATAATCGCCTTCTTTTAATCTGTAACCGTTTACAAAATCAACCGCGCTCATTTTTCTTTTGCCCTCGGGCTGAAAAAGAACAGCCGGCAGAGCGAAGCCGTCGCCGCATAAAATATATGTTTTTTCTTTTTCAATAAGAAAAACACGGCCAGATTTCATTTCTTTTTCTTGATCTGATAATTTTTTAGAAAGGGATATAAGGTCAAAATCTATTTTTATTTTTTTACCGTTAAAATATGAATAAAGACCGGGGTTTTCGCCAAACGCCCTGTATTGATTTCTTATTTCAATATGCGTTTTTGAAAAATCAATCTTACCCGCCTCTGTTTTTATCTTACCGCAATAAGTAGCCTTTTCTTCGTCTTGTTTTCGCGAATTCAATTTACCGGCGGCGTATTTTTTCAAAATATCGGGGCCAAAACTAACGAGAGATTCTAGCATTTTTTCTGTTAAAGAGTTTTTTGTTTCGTTGACAGAAACTTCAATTTCATTCTGATAAAAGACATCCCCCGCGTCCATCTTCTCTACAATGGCCTGAATCGACCATCCTGTTTTTCTATGGCCCTCTAGCAAAGCGTATTCAATGGGCGCCGCCCCCCTTAAAAGCGGCAAAAGCGAAGCGTGAAAATTTAAGGTTTTCAAAAGCGGCGCGTTAAAAATCGCTTCGGGAATCAATTTGCCGTAAGCGAAAACAACATGAAACAAAACGTCATGTTTATTGAATTCTTCTAGCAAATCGGGAGTATTTTTTTTTAAAGAAACGGGCGAATAAACCGGTATTGAATTTTTGTCGGCCAATTTTTTTACGGCGCAGGGCAAAACTTCGCGCCCTCTTTTAGAGCGGGGTTTGTCGGGCTGGGTTACTACAAAAGAGATTTCAAAAGAGCCGTCTTGCAAGAGTGTCTCAAGAAATTTAGCCGAAATAAAAGGGCTGCCCCAGTATGAAATCTTAATTTTTTCAAGATTCATCAACCTGAATTAATGCTTCTTCAAGCTCGTCGGCTTTGGCGGCCACATAAAGCAAAGACTTTATGAAACGCTGGGGATCCATATCTTGCAGGTAGACCGTCTGGTGTATGATCATAGAATCGTCTAAAATGGCGATGGCGCCGTAATCAAGATTAGTATTTATTTTTAACGCGTCTTTATACAAATTGATATCGTCTTTTTTAACCTTGCATATTACCGAGTAGTAATGCACGAGAGGGTCGTCTGCGTCGTCTTTGCCAAGCGAGACCAGAACGCGTTGTTTTCTGCCCCCTTCAAATTCAATGTTTGAAAAATAACGGCCGTCTTCTTCTTTAATAAAAGGTATTTTTGTTTCGGTTTGAATGGCCGCAATAAAACCGTCAAAAGCTTCAAGCATGACAATTTATTGCAGCATAATGATATGTGGTCAAGTCTTTTTTGAGATTTTCATCTTTAAAGGCGAACCCTAAACCGGCTCAGCGGGCTTTTTAGGCAAAGTAATAACTATACGTGTGCCCTCTTCTTCAGAAGTCGTAAAAGCGATATCGCCCTGATGCGCCTTTGCGATTAATAAAGCGCTGTATGTGCCAAGACCCGTACCGCTTTCTTTTCCGCTTGTAACATATCTTTCAAAAAATCGCTCGCGTATTATCTCGGGAACGACTCCGTAATTATGAACGTTGATTTCGTATTTATCGTTCTTATCATAAATTGTTATTGTCACTCGTCTTTCATTCGGCGACGCTTCTATGGCATTTTTAATTATGTTTCGAAACATATTTTTTATGTGAACCTTCTGGCCAATAAAAGTATACTCGTTTTTTTCAGAGAATATTTCGCCGTTAAATAATATTAAAACAAAAATAGATTTTTTTTCCTGAAAAGGTATGAACTCTTCGTTAATTTCGTTTAAGATTTTCGCGATATCTATTTTTTCTTTTTGGGGCAAAAATGTGCCTTCTTCCATCTTAAAGAAATCCATTGAGCTTTCAAGCATATCTAAAAGCTGCCGCCCGGCCTCGTGAATATTAGAAGCGTATGCACGAACATTTTGTGGCATATCTTTATCAATTAAAAATTCAGAGAACCCTACAATACCGGCTAAAGGATTTTTTAAATCATGTTTAATCATGCGTTCGGTATCTTCTCTAAGCCTTTCAACCCGTTTTCTTTCGGTGATATCGCGAAAAATACTTAAAAAAGCCGGTTTTCGTTCATAAATAAAACAAATTGAAACCGATTCAAGATCAATAATTTTACCGTCAAACCTTAGAAATTTCAATTCTTTAGGAGTCGTTACCTGATCGGGATTTTCTGCCGCTAATTTTAATCTCTGAACTACTGTATCAATATAATCGGGATGAATTAACATTTCAATAGGTTTGCCTATTACCTGATTTTCATTTTCTGCAGCTAAAAATTCCAACCCCATTGGGTTTATATATATTAGCTTACCTTCGCTGTGTACCGCAACAGCGTCGGGAGAGCTGTCAAGAAGGGTTCTGTATCTGTGTTCGCTTTCTTTTAATTCAAGAGTTCTTTTTTCTACCTGAATTTCAAGATCTTCTTTAGATTTTTGCAGAATTTCTTGCTTTTCTAAAAGATACTTTTCTTTTTCTCTTCGAAGTATTTTTATTTTTTCAGGAAGCGCAATTGATATAAACGTAGATTGAGTTATAAGACAAATTGCATATGCCCATTCAGAAAAAGAACCGGCGGCAATAAATCCGAAATCGCGCAAAAAAACAACAACTAAACCTGTAAAAAAAACCAACCAACCCCAAAAAAACAATTTTGCTTCGTTCATACCCCTGCGCCAAAAAATAAAAGAAAATATAATAAAAGACACAGAACCAAATGAAGAGAGATACAATAAATAAAATGATATTTTATATAAGCCCGTTAACACAAATATCAAAATAAAAGCTGTAACACCAAGCCATACGTCTACAAACGTATTCATTTTTTTTATTTTTTGTATTTCAAGAAAATACTGCATCATTTTTATAGCCGACAATATAATAAAGTTCCAGAAGATTAAAACGCCTATATTGCTTATGTAAGGTGAACCAGACCAGATGTATTGATAACCAATGCCGTAAAAATAAAGAAGAAGCAGTATATTCGCTATTAAATATAAGGTAAAATATAAATAATTTCTGTTAAAAAAAGAAAAATACAATATTAAATTAAATATCGCAAAAATTATAAGTATACCGTATATTAAACCCAAAATAATATATTCATTAGATTGTAGATTGTTAAAGTCTTTTGGCGTGTACGCCTTCATATCAAAATTAACCATATCAACATATTCATACCATATTTTCAGATAAAGAGTATCAGAAGAATTTGAATTAGTATTTATATTAAAAGCGTTTTTTCTATAAGATACCTCTCTCTCGTTAAAAGACATTATATCGCCGCCGCGTCTTGTGGTATAGCTTTGGTTTACTTTTTGATAAATTTCAACGCGGTCTGTCCATACGTCTTCTAATACCAGTAGCCATTTCATATTTTCATCAAGAGAGTTGTCGACATTTAGCTTAATCCAGAAGTAAGATTTTGAATCGAGATTAATATTTACTTCTTTTATATCTTTGAAATAAATATTGTTCTTTATGATATCTTCAATGGTTAATTCTCTTGTTTTATCTTCATAAATCATCATATTATTACTTAAAGAAATACCGTTCATTTTTTTTGAAATATGAACAGGTTGGGCAGAAAGATTTTGACTAGAGAGAACGATTAAAGAAATAATCAAAAATAGATTTTTATTTTTTGTAGACAGCATGCGCGCTCTTATCCGTAAAAAAATTAAATCTTAATACTTTGTCAAGCAGATACAACCGGATGCCCCATATTTAGCGCTATGAAAAAAGAAGAATTTAACTACAGAGACAAGGCCCCTCGCCACAGGCAGAACAATAAAAACGCATTGCGGAGCTTTTTACCTGGGCGATTATTCACTCTCTATAAGGCAATACTAAAAGACTCATGGGATCAACCATCACGCCCTGTATCATTACAAAAACATGAAGATGAGGCCCCGTTACCGCGCCCGACGAACCGACTTCGCCGATTTTATCGCCCGCTTCAATCGTATCGTCTTTTTCGACATATGTTTTATTTTGATGCATATAGCCCGAATATATTTTATTGCCGTGATCTATTAAAGTATAATAACCCTCAAAATACATTTTCTCAGAAAGGGCCACTTTGCCGTCGGCTACGGCGAAGATTGGGGTTCCGTTTGCGCCCGCTAAGTCTAACCCTTTATGCGTTGAATTTTTTTGTTTCTTTCTTTTTTTTCGCGCCTTATCGTATTTATACTTTATGCGTCTTGCCCAGAATTCAGACGTTACCACATGATTTTTCAAAGGATGCGAAAAATTTGAGGTTAACAGGTTTTCTTCTGACTTTGAAAAAGCCTCTTTTTTTTTCTGTAAACATTCTTTTATAAATTTTTTTACTTCGGGTTTTCTAAGTTCGCTAAGGTCTGAGTACTTCCCGAGTTTTAAAAGAGTTTTTGAAACGGGAAATTTTTTCTTTTTAACGTCAAAAGGAAGACTCTGCCTGCGCGCTTGCATAAAATCTTCATAAGCGATTTCGAGCTCGGCCTTTCCCGCCGGATGATTGGGTTCTATCCCAAAAAGCCCTTTATAACCCCAGGCCGTTTCTGTTAACAGAATTTCGCGCTTGTTAAAAAATATTTTATAGTCTTCTATTTTCTCGCCGGGAACAATTTCAAGATAAACGGCGTCGCCCTGCGCGAACTGATCAGAAAACATATAAACGACAAAATCGCTTTGATAAAAAACTCTTTTTTCGGGATGCTTCCACGGGAAATTATCGGGATACTTTGCCCTGTTTTTTTCGAGATTTTCTGCCCACCGGTGTTTTACCTCTTCGTAATCTAAATCTCGAAAACGCCCTCCCGAACAGGCGGCATAAGCCGTTAAGAAAAGAAGAAGGGTTAAGAATATATTTCGATTCTTGTTTTCAATGCAGAGTCTCAAGATATCTTTCGGCCTCTATCGCCGCCATAGCTCCGCTGCCCGCGGCTGTTATGGCCTGTCTGTAATAGCTGTCTTTAACGTCGCCGGCGGCAAAGACGCCGTCAATTCCCGTGGCGCTTTTGCCGCATTTTGTGTAAATGTATTTGTTTTCGTCAAGGTCAAGCTGGCCCTCAAATAATTTTGTGTTCGGGTCGTGCCCAATGGCTACAAAAATGCCCTGAATGGGAAAGTCTGCGATTGAATTATTTTGCAAATCTTTTAATTTGACCCCTGCGACTGCGCCCGTTTTTTCGTCGCCGTATATTTCGTCTATAACCTTAAACGTATGAATTTCAATTTTCGGATGTTCTTTCGCCCTGTCTGTCATGATTTTGCTCGCGCGAAAAAAATCGCGCCTATGAAAAATGTGAACCTTTGTCGCGAATTTCGTTAAAAAGAGGGCCTCTTCCATCGCGCTGTCGCCGCCTCCGACGACCGCCACTTCTTTTTCTTTAAAGAAAAAACCATCGCAGGTAGCGCAGGCAGAAACGCCTTTACCCTTAAAATTCTCTTCGGATGGTATTCCTAAAAAGCGGGCCGTGGCCCCGGTGGCCACAATTACGGTATCTGAGGTATATTTTTCAGCCGATGTACCTACGCGAAACGGCCTTCCCTTTGTTAAAACGGCCTCTTCTGCGTCTTTTGTTATGAGCTCGGCGCCGAATCTTTCGGCCTGTTTTCTGAATTGTTCCATTAAATCGGGCCCCGCGATACCTTCGGGAAAGCCGGGAAAATTTTCAACGTCGGTCGTTATCATAAGCTGACCGCCTCTTTGGGTTCCCTCTAATACCAGAGTTTTTAAATTTGCCCTGCCGCAGTAAATAGCGGCGGTATATCCGGCCGGGCCAGAGCCGATAATGATTACGTCATAATGATTTTTATCTTTTGTCATATGACAATAATATAAAAAAGGAACACATTGTCTAAGAAATTTTTATCAAAATACAATTTTCGCCGATATTTCGGTATTTAAACCGTTTTGAGAAAATGTATATTCGCCTTTATTTCCTAAAAATCCCTGCAAAATCAATCCTAATGAAAAATTGTAAACCGGTAGATATGACAAATGGGTAGATAGAATTGAGGTTTTATCAGATATATTCATCATATAATTCATTGAAAAATTTAAATCTTGATGAAAAAACTGTCTGATTGTTGAAAAAAAAGCCATATAATACATGCCATGATAATTGGGGGCGATGAGATCGGGTTCGATCATAAGAAAATCTTCTGGTTTAAGAGCTTGAAAAATATTTTCTCGGTATCCATTTTGATTATAAAAGAACTCGAAATTTAACGAGAGCCTGTCGGCCAGATCAAATAATTCAAAGCTTCTGCCAAAGCCGATTACTGTTTTTAAGGCCCATTTATTTTCAATTTCTTCTACAACGGGCATATAGTTAATTATTTTTATTTTTTTATTTGTTTCTTTATAAACAAGACTTGTTTCGCCGTAAATATCAACGGTAAAAATTCGGCTTGATAATTCATATCCGTAAACGGGGGGCTTGTTCTTTATACCCAATACCGAAAGAGCCATCTCTGTGCTACCGAGAAGAAAATCAACTTTCAGGGCATTGCTTAATTTATCAAGACTTTTGGCTTCGTTAATGCCGGTAAAATTATAAATATTAAATCTTGTTCCGAAAGGTATATGAACTTTTAAACCGTAGGCCCCGCGTCTGATTTGAAATTCGTCGGTAAAACTTTTCTTGTCAATATTAATTAAATCGACAGGGTTCCAGAAATATCCCGTGCCCCATTTAAGATTTTGTTTGCCGATTCTAAGGTAAACGCTTTTTTGAATATTGGCGTCGACAAAAGCTTCATTGATTTCATAATCTGAATAAACTGTTTCATAAACCTCAAGAGAAGAAGAACCGGTTAAAAGTGCAAAGGCTTCAGAATTATTGTTAAAAGTGTGTCTTTTTTCTATGCCCTGCGGGTACACATTGATCGAGAAATTGACAAAAGCCTTATAATAGCTGCGAAGCCTCGCGTCTAAATAATAGTCAGACTGAATAAAGGTTCTTAGAGTGTTTTTATTTACAGAGTCTGTGTCTCCTAAGACATAACTTCGGTTCATCATATAAGAATTTCTGCTGTTAATGAATCCGCCGAAAGTCAGCGACTCTTCTTCAAGACTTTTATTTATTTTCTCGTCTTTGACCTCTTCAATATTTGTAACTGTTTTTTCGTCGCTGAATAATTCTTCTTCGTCAATTTCCTGCGCCGTTGTTTTTGAGGCGGCAAAAAAGAAAAAAGATACAGCCAGAAGACCCAAGGCACCTGTTTTTGTTATCTTCTTTTTCATTTGCTTAAATTCTCAAGATAAGCCTTTGTAAATATTTTGGGATCGAGCTTTTTCAAAGAGATGCCCGAAAGCTCTACAATGGTTTTGTTCCCTTTTTCAAATTCATCGACAAAGATTCCCTGAAGCATAACATAGCGTCCCTGAATCTGGGTATATTTGGGAAAGTAAGCCGTCTGCATCAGCGTTCCCGAAAGCGAAAAAGACTGAACCTTAAGCTGAAGATAGTTGTCTCTTTGCACCCAGTAAATCTGTTTGGGATACGTTACGTCGTTTACTTTTGCGGTTAAAGTAAATTTGTACACCGCTTTTTTGCCTAACATTTCTTCTTCAATGATTTCATTTCCGTTTTTATCTTTCATAGGTTCATACAAATCAATAAGCTTTCTTTTCTCAAAATCGCCCGCTCTGGTGTCAGTTCCCATAATACTCTCGTCGCGGCTTATATGCTGAAATGTTCTTGTGTTGCGGCGGTACATCCAGAAATTATCGCCTACTCTCAGATAGCCGTTCCCTTTTTCTGTTTCGGGAGCCAGCGATACAATCAGATATTCGTCGGTTTTATCGCTTCTGAAATAAAACGATTCATAAACTTTCACCCCCTGACTTATTTTTTTCTGCGTTAAAACAACCTTGGCCGAAATATCAGAATCTTGCCGCATCATGATATCCATTTGTTTCATGATTTCTGTGACCTTCGTTTTTTTTTCTGCCGAAAAAAGAACCGCAAACGGCAAAAGAGTTAAAATCAGTAAATATTTTTTCTTTTTGCTTTTCATATAATTTCCTTTTTTATTTTATTCATAATGGCGTAAAGCGTTTGCCGCAGATAAATTAGCCGCCCTTCTCGCGGGAAAAAATGCCGTCATAACCGCTATGCCTATAATCAGAAAAAAGAAATTTAATATAGAGCCAAACGCCGGCAGAAAATAAAGACGCTTTTTATAAAGCAGCATTGACAAGACGCTGTCGGTTTCTATCGTTATTAAAGAAAGAATATGCATGAGAATAAAAGCGCTGACGATACCGAAAAGGCAAGAAAAAAAGCTAAGAAAAAATGTTTCTGCCAAAAATAAATTTCTCACTTCTTTTTTCTGCATTCCTACCGCTCTTATGGTTCCTATTTCGCGCGTTCTTTCGCGAATAGTCATTCGAAGCGTGTTGATTACGCCTATTAAAATAATGAAAAATAAAATCATCACGGCAAAAAACGTGATTAAATTCAAAGCGCTTTCAAGTTCTAAGACGGCGCTAGCGCTTTCAAACATGGTGCGCACGTCAAGCCAGGCGCCTATCCATTTTGTTCTCTGCATGGCCCGAATTTTTTTCTGTAAATTTTCAGTGGTCGAACTTCTTTCTAAAAGCTTATATTCGGGCGAAAACAAGGCGGTGTCTTGAACAGGGGGTATAAATATATTTTCTTTTTTCAGTTCGTTTTCAGATAAAATTTCGGGCATATTGCGAAAATATGTTTTGTAAAAATCATTCTCATGAAGCAGAACTAAATTTTGATGCGGCATATTTTCGAGAGTAAATATGCCCGTTATCGTATAATCGTTTGAGATTTGTTTTTTATCAAATTTCGCGATATACTGATTTTTTATTTTAGAGCCCGTTTTTATTTTAAGCTTTTCGGCAAAGGTTTTTTCAATCATGCATTCGCCCTCTTCTTTAGAAGAAGGATATCTGCCCGAAATTAAATTGATTTTTTTTTCTTCAAAAATATTTTCAGAAACGCCCATTGTTAAAGAATTTATTTTTTTTGCCAGACCGCCTGTTTCGCCCCATATATATGCGGTATTTGGCTTCAGTATTTCATGAAGCTTGTCGGCTTTTTTAATCACAGACGCTGGGTTTTTTATGTTTTCAAAATTTATCTGTAGAGAACCCGTCTCGTGAGGCTTAAAACCGCGAAGATTTTTTAAGACGTCAAGATTCATCATGAGCGTATTGCTCATAAACATGTTATCAGATTTCAAAACGGCGACAATGGTTAACCGCGCGGTTTGAACCTGCCCGTAAATTGTGGTTACGCGAACTTTTAACAAATCATAAAGCTTAACGTTGAGAGAGTCTAACTTATCGCTGTAAACAATAACAGGATTTTCATATTCTTTATTATTTATATCTTTAATGTCGCCCTGAATCAGTTTTGTTTCAAAAAAATCTTTAAACTCTTCAGAGCTCATTTCTTTCTCGTCGGTTTTAAATCCGACTAAAACCATGTTTTCGCTTTTTTTGTTTCCCACGACGCGGGCAAAAGTAAAAACATTTTCTACGATTTCTTTTACGCCGTCTATATTCTCTTTTACCGCTTTGATTACTTTTTCTTTATCTCTGATTATGCTTAACTGGTGTTTGCTTTTTTCATGCAAAGAAACATCCATATGTCCCGTCATATACACAATCATCTTGTTTAGAAGAATATCTGAGATTCCGCGAGAGAAAGAATTGGCCGTAATTAAAATGGTCATGCCAAACGCTATGGCGGTTCCTAACAATATATTTCTTCTTTTATTTCGAAGCAGATTTCTTAAACCTAACGATAAAATTAATTTCATATCTTTAATCTCTTGCAATGGCCTCTAGCGGGGCAATTTTTCTCGCGACATGAGCCGGATATATCGCCGAAATTATGGTAACAAAAACAAGCTCTAAAACGCAGATTAAAATATCGGTAAAACTAAGATAGGGCGAAAAAACCTCTCCGCCGAAAAGCAACTGCAGCATATGGTTATCGGCTTCAATTTCTAAAAAACGCAGAAAAAGCGTAACGGCGGCGGCGCTTACAATGCCCAACCCGCCGAAAAAGGCCGACAAGAAAAATGTTTCTGAATAAAACATAGAGCTTATAAAACTTTTCTGGGCGCCTACCGCGCGCATCATTCCTATTTCGTTAATTCTTTCCATAGCGGCCATGCTTAAAGTGTTTACGATAATAATTGCCGCCGTAAAAAATATAAACATGACAAAACCGAAAAGCGCCCCTTTTATAATAGAACTCATGTCGCCAATTTGACCTATAGAAGACTTCCAGCTTATGGCCCTTACGCCCGCGTTTTTGCTTTTAAAAAGTTCGTTTAATTTTTTTAAACTCTCTTCAATGCTGAATCTTTCTTTTAACTTTATAAAAACAAGATTGTAAGAGCCTTTATCTATTTCAACGGGCCGTGCCTCTGTTTTCTTTTTAAAGTCGGCGCCGTCGAGTTTATATTTTGCGTTATTGTCCATGGGTTTTTTTACGACGTCTTCGCCGAATAAGCTGTCGAGGTCTTCGCTTTCAAACTCAAGTATTTTTGTTTTCTCGGCGGATATTTCTACCGATTTATCTTGAGCGGTTACATAATTAAAACATTCGCGAAAAGATTCAATGTCAATGATATTAAACATTTGCCAAAACTCGTTTAAGAACTGGTATTTAACGATGCCGGCAACAGACGATCGTATATCGAGGGCCATATTTTCGTCGCCTGAACCCATAAAAACAATATTATCTTTTAAAATTAATTTCTCTTTATTTTTCTGGGCCTCTTCGGTAAGAAACTTCTCGTCAAAACCCGATTTTTGCGGATGTATCCATATGTTCTGTTCGTCATAAAGGTGTTCTCTTTTATCTTCAGATAACAAGACGCCTCTCTGCCCGTTTTTTAAAAGCTCGCCCTCGACTAAGATTACGTTATTTAAAAACATTTTCTGATACTTTTCAAATTCGACGCCTATTAAAAGAGAAAAATCCATATCGCCTTCTTCGGTTAAAATCATGCTGAAACCTTTAGCGGCGGGAAGATATTGATGAATAAACTTTTGCTCGTCTAATAATTTTTTAATATTTTCATATTCGGGAAGAACATTTACCGATTTTCCCATTGGCGTAAACAATACGTTATCGGTTTCTTGTTTATCAGAAATGACGAGAATATGACCTGTAAAACGGTTGGCGATATTTTCTTGAAGTCCGCGGTTCATTCCCGAGGTTACGGCGTTGCCAAGGGTCATGATAAAGGCGCCCAAAAATAAAATGGCGCCAATAACAAAGCTTTTACCTTTGTGCCTTTTTATGTTTCGCCATGCTATTTTTAATATAAGTTTCATAATAAAGAAAATATATGAATCTGCCACAGAGCGCACAGAGAACACAGAGAAGCTAATAATCTGTTTATTCTCGAAAACGGTGCTTACGAAACAAGCCAAAAGGCCCGCAAAGTAAAATTATGGTATTTTATTCTTTTTACATAACCTCCTGTTTTATTCATCGATAATCATTCCGTCTCTTATTTTTACTATATGACTGGCATATTTTAACACATCGGGATCATGAGTTGAAAAAATAAAGGTTGTTTTTTCTATTCTGTTTAAATCTTTCATCAGCGTTAAGATACTCGCTCCGGTTTCAGAATCGAGATTTGCCGTCGGTTCGTCGGCAAGAACAATATCGGGTTTTGTAACAAGAGCCCGGGCAATAGCGACTCTTTGTCTTTGACCGCCCGACAATTCAGCGGGACGGTGCTTAATTTGTTCCGTTAGGCCCACTTCGTCAATTAGCTTTTCGGCCTGTTTTTTTATTTCTGCCGCCGAGACTTTTTTCTCTTTCATAAGCAATAAAGGAAACTCAACATTTTCAAGAACATTTAAAACCGGTATCAGATTAAAGGTCTGAAAAATAAAACCTACTTTATAAAGGCGTATGTTGGTCATCTGCACGTCTTTCATATCAGATATTTCTTCGCCAGCGATTTTATAACTGCCTTTTGTGGGAAGATCAATGCATCCGATAATGTTCAACAATGTCGTTTTGCCGCTGCCCGAAGGGCCTATGATTGAAAGAAAATCTCCCTTTTTTACAGAAAAGTCAACGCCGCGAAGAGCGTGAACCAGAGTATTGCCTAAAGGATAATCTTTGTGAATATCTTTCATCTCTATGATGTTCATAAGGATGAATACTTTTAAGGCGTCAAATTTTCAAGATTAATTTTCGTTTTGTTTTTTGCGTTCTATAGTCGCCATATTTTGAACGCGGCAAGAATCAGAAAACAAACATCAAGCCCGCCAATTACAGATCTTCATATTGAAAAACAGATTCCTTTGGCGAAAAAAACCAGGAATCTGTTTTATCGTTCATTTAGAGTTTAAAATCAACGCCAAATTCGGCAAAAGAGGCTCCGTAGCCTAATTTAGCTTTTAGAGCAATATTCTCTGCCACATAATAACGACAGGCTCCGTAAGCGCCAACGGCAAAAGTACTTACCGCCGCCCCTGTAAGCGTACTCGTTGAGTCAACGCTATAAGAATAATACCCGGTAAAAACGCCGGCAGACACGTCTAAATTTTTATTTTTGATGAAAGTAAAATGATATGCCACGGTAACGCCTACGGGAATTACGGTATATGAATAGGTCGTTGACCAAACCTTTTCGTCATAAGACAAATATCCGATGAGACCTCCCACGCCGATGAATTTTGAAACGGCATATTCAAAATTACCGGCAATCATTGCGCCGCCCCAAAAACCGGGACCCACTGACGCACCGACATAAATATCGCCTTCTTTAAATGGCGACGATTCTTTTGCCTGTAGGCTTGAAGTTGTCGCAGCGATTAAAAAAACCGCCCCAAAAACTATTGTTTTTATTATTTTTGTACTTTTCATTTTTCTCTCCTTGTTTTTAAAAATATTTATTTTCATTTTAATATTAATAATCAACATAATATGTCAATAAATTAAAAATGTATTTTTTGACACTTGAATTTGCCGTAAAATATATTTTTAAGGCTAGGACAGAAGAGAACATTAAAATATCTTGACCAAATGTAAACTATGTACGAGATGTATATCTTATACGCTTTAGCAAAAAAGGAGTCACTATATGAAATACAAAGCTTTATGGTTATTGGTTATTTCTCTAGCTTTTCCCGCAGCAATATTTTCTAATGATGTACAAAACAAGGTTGAAGATCTTGTTATCAATCTTACTCAAAAATACTATGAAACACACTCTAATATACTGATTAAAAAGAAACTTGGGGTTATACCATTTGTAAATAATTCTGAAAACGCGAAAAAACACTCTGTGGCAGAACTCATTACTGCGCTGGTTACTGTAGAACTGCAAAACTCAACGATCTTTTCTCTCATTGAAAGAGAAAGTCTTGAAGAAATTATTAAAGAACATGAGTTAAACCAGTCGGGTCTGGTAAATGACGAATCGCTTCCCGATATAGGCAAAATTGAAAGTATTGAAGTATTAATCACGGGCAGCGTTGCAGAAACTTCAGATGACTTTATTATTACTGCCAGAATCATTAATATAGAAACCTCAAAAATAGTAGCGTCTTCAAAGGTAGAGTTAGAAAAAAATAAAATTATTACAGCCTCAAAAGAATATATGCGATCTGAATTTCAAAGCAAGTTTGGCGTCTCGCTTGATGGTAAAGCAACAATGCTTTTCGCAAAAGATAACAATATTATCTTGCTGCAGAATATTTTATTCGGATACCGTATTTTTGATCATGTAAAGATTGCTTTCGGGTATTCTAATTTAATGGGCAACGAACTAAACGGAATTACCGCTAAAGATCAAACGGTTACGGATACTTCAGGAACACCTGCCGATCATGGCGTGACGGCATATTATCATCTTGAAGGCGACGGATTTAACTTTACCATTAGCGGATTATTTTCGCCGTATTACTGGCTGAATATAGGCACCGGAGCCTCTGTCTCTATTTATGACGCGAGACTTGTTATGAATATGACAGATTTTCCTGTTTATACAATAGGTTCGGGCGGGGTTATTGGTATTGAGAACAATAGAATAACGGTAACCGGCGACAGTCATGACGCGCAGTTTTTATATACTTTTTTCTCGTCGGTAGATTTTCTGGTTTCAAAAAGACTTTCTTTTAGCATAACAGCGGGATACTATATTTTTCCCAAATTTATACCTTCTTATTTTTATACTGCGGGCAATATAAGAGACTATGAAATTCAAGGGCAAAATGGCACGCCAGATATTGATAAAAACGGCACATTTTCAGAATACCAAAATTTTAACTTTTCAAAAAACAGCAATGGCGAAAGAATAAAAATGGCTTTTTCTGGTTTTTACTTTGAATTGGGTATGTCTTTGCATTTTTAAATATCTTTAAAAAAATTAATTAAATTAATAAATATTATTATATTAGTTTATGAATATGAAATAGTCTACATCTGCTTATGTATACAAGAATAGAATGAAAGAAACCTTATTTCGAAATAAAGCGACATGGGTCGTAAGTTTATATATTTATGATAATTCTTCTTTTTTGGGGATTGTTTTTCTCTCTGCTTCATTTCGAAACAAGGAACAGCCTTAGCTATTTTTTGAAATTTGTTTGTCTCGCGCTTTTACCGATCTGCTTCAGTAGATCTTCCGAGCTTCCCGGTAAAATTTTCGCATTCGGATATTTACGCGATTTTTTTGATTTACCAGCATTTTCATGCTCGCTTTTCTTTTTCCCAAAACCGCCGTATTGCACGCCCGGTTTTGCGCCAAACAACCTTGTTGAAAGTTCCCTTGTATTTATATTCATAATACAATTAATATATTATGTCATATTATTTCGTCAAATATATATTGAAATTATTGATTTTTTTATAGCTTCATCTCAAAGAAAACTTTGCGCATGTTAAGTATTTTGTCTTTGAACCATGTCATATATAAAGAAATAATTTATCATAAAGTTTTTTCTCTATAATTTTTTGCAGGCCAAAACAGTTATATCGTCATCTTGTTTATTTTGAAAATTCAAGACATCGTGTACAATATTTTCAACAAGAATATTTACCGGCAACTTGGCGTATTTTTGAAAAGATTCAATTAATCTTTCAAAACCAAACATTTGATTATTGATATTCTCAGCTTCAGTAACTCCGTCAGTGTAAAGCAAAATAATATCGCCTTCGTTAATAAGAACTTTCTCATCTTTAAGATAGTCGCCAATATTATCAATAATGGCTATCCAGGTGCCGATGCTTTTGATTATTTCTATTTTATTTTGCTTTAAGCGGTAAATAAGAATATCCTGATGCTTTCCGCTATGCAAAAAATGGTCTTTTCCCAGTTTTAATAAAGATAACGACATATAGCGGTTTACTTTAAGCTTGCTTATATTTTCTTTCATAACATAATTTATTTTTTCGAGCATTTGAGAAGGCGACTTTTGGGAACTTTGGGAGGCTAAAGAATCTAAACAGGTATGGTTCATCATCATAATAAGACCCGATTCAACTCCATGTCCTGATACGTCGCCGATAGATAACCACATATCCCCTTCGGGAGATTTGATTATATCATAATAATCGCCCCCGACTTCTTCAGCCGGCTTCATAATAGCAGAAACCTCGTATCCGGGCAACTGAATATTTTCTGGCAGCAATGCTGTTTGAATTTTCTTTGCTATTTCCATCTCGCCCCACAACGCCTCTCTTGCCGCATTGATATCTTTGCGAAGCTGAAACTCGCGTTTGATTAGGTTATGTCTGACATAATTAATACTCACTGAAATTACTACGGTTGCAGACATGAAAAACAAATTATTGGCTAGAATTTTTACGTCAAATTCAATGCCTGACATCAAATTAAACGCTATATAGATAGATATGATCGAAAGCCCGTTGAAAGCCGAATGCATAAATCGCCACGGAATTAACAGGTTTACTCCAATGATAACAAGATTTAATCCCTGAAAATAACTCGAGTTAAATCCCCCGAGTTCTACAGTCATTTGGGTTATAAAGAGACTTGTGATTATAGCGGCAAAATATCCGTGTAAAGAAGAATATTTTCCCGGTTTCGTATGTCGAATAAGAAAATGCTGGGCCACTAATATTGCGGCATTTATTAATCTGGCTTGCCAAAATAAAGTTACTTTATCGGTCGGCATGGTAAAAAAATCAAGAATTCCAAAAATAGGAACCAGCGTAAAACCCATTGCAGTCAGGGTTTTTGACCACTGGTGAATGATGCTGTTTAAGTATTCATTAAATTTTTTTGCGTCAAAATAATATTCTGATTTTATTTCTTTTTCTGTCATTTCGGTATTTTTATATTTTTTTGTCAAAAATATAAACTAAATCATCAAGGCAATTTCTTTTAGACTGGTTTTTCAATGATTAAAAACATCTGGCACCCTGTCTCTTCAAAAACTACAGATTTAGAATTGGCGCTAATATTTGAGGCGATTTGTTTAAATTCTTCTTCAGAGCGGTAAAAAAGAACCCAATCGCCCCAGTAATCCATATAGTTTTTTGTCGGATTTTTTTCATGATAGTTTCCTATTATCATCCATCCGCCCGGTTTTAACAAGGTATAGAGTTTTTCAAGAACCGCCTGCGCCACTCGGGTAGTAAGATAGTCAAATAGTCCCATAGAATAAATAAAGTGAAAGCTGCCCCATTCGCGGGCCGGATCTTTTATTCTAAGCATGGTGCGCACCGACTCGTTTATTAATTGAAAATTAATTTTTTTATCATACCTGTTTTCAATAGCCGATATATTTGACGCGGCTTCGCTTAAAGCCTCTGTATCTTGATCTAACAAGGTAATCTTATAGTCATCGCATTTAGCGGGCGAAAAAAATATATTTTCAAGTTCGTTCGCCGGACCGCAGGCTACGGACAATATTTCAAAACCCGAATTTAAATTTTGAAAACTATTTCTTGCGCGTTCTGTAATCACAGATATCATTTTTTTTCTGTTTCGAACAGCCTGCGCCGAGGCTGTCTCAATCGGATGCTTATGCATAAGCATCGAAAAAATCGTGTCGCCTTCGTAAGAATTCCTATAAACCATCGCCATCATTTCTGAATCGCCCGCATAGCCGCGCGGTTTAGTATTGGTTCGTTTAAGAAAAATAGAATCTGAAATAAGATCCCACACTTGTCTTCTAAAAAAATAAGCGTGATATTCATATTCTTCGGGCGTAAAATTTTCGGTTTCTTTTTTTAAATCTTCGAGTTTCTTGTCGAAAAAAGAAAAAAATTTTCTGCCTTCGGTTTCTAATATTGTTTTTTGAACTATCTTATATACTTCACTAGACTCGTCTCTATAAATTTCATCTAATTCGTCAAAATATTTACGATAGACGCGCAAGTCATATGTTAACCTTGAGGTATATTCTCGAAATGATTCTTTTATTTTTTGCTGGCGGCCCATCGCCAGCGGAAGACTTTGAAAATAAGTCTCAAGATTTGCGGTTCTTTTAAGCGATAAAATATCAAAAAAGTTATAGACGTCTTTTATAAAAATAAGCGACCCTGAAAAATACGGTATCGCAGGATTATACTTGAACATGCATTCGCCGAGTTCAAAATTTTCACCGTCGATTTCAAGGGTTAATCTATCAAAGATTGAATGACTTTTGACCGGTTTGTTTTCAAGAAAATTTACAATAAGCGAGTTTTTTGAGCCGTAAGCCGCTTGTATTTTGTAAGTTTCTTTTTTCGCAAAAAGTATCCCTGTATATAAGTAATTTTTCATTTTTAACGTATTATTTTCTTAGCGCTTTATGCACCAACAATTTCAATACGCTTATCGTCTGTCTGAAAAATTTCCAGAGCCGAAAAAGTAAGCTCAAGCCATCTTAAGTCTTTTGGATAAATAATCTTGATCTCTCGGGTTGTATTTTTGACTTTGTCTAATACTTTTAAGATGGGCGTTATTGTCGACGAATTCATATATTCCATTTTATTGAAATTCATTAAAATCTTTTTATTCTTATCAAGCAATTCATTAAAGATAGGGTTAAGAAAAGTTCCTGGTTCCCTGTCTGTGCTTCTGCCTATAAAGTGAATTTCAATTACATCGGGTTTTTCTTCTACTTCTAAAGTAAGATCGTTGTTTTTATAAGTGTCGCTCATTTTTTTACCTCATTTAATTTCAAATTTTATATACCGCCGACATAGCAAGTATATTGTTTTCATTAATATAAAAATCAAGAATTGACCTGCCTTCATAAGCGATTCTTACAAGCCCCAAGCCGCTTTCTCCCTCTGCAAGTTTTTTCGTAGATACATGCTTGAGTTTATCTAAATAGGCCTCAAAATGATCTTGAAACCCCCGAATCCATTGTATTGTTTCGTCAAGCATTTTCATTTCTTTTCGATTTTCAGGCTTTATTTTGTTCTTAACTTCAATAATTATTTCTCTTGGCAGAATGTCTACACTGATAGTTATTTTATCTTTTTGCAGATTATCTGCCCCGTATTTTACGGCATTTTCAACCAGTTCGCTGGCGGTCATGACCATGGCATAGACCGTTTCTTGTTTAAAATTATTTTTGGTTAAAAAGCTATTTACCTGTTCTCTGACAATATCTATTTCTTCCCAAATTGGTTTTATTTTAATTTTTAACGAATTCATATGCCTTTGATTTGAATACGTTTATCGTCTGTCTCAAATAATTTCAATTCGCCAAGTAAAATCTCCTGCCAGCGTTCTTCTTTATTATAATGCACATGAACAGAGCCTCTTTCAGCTTTTTTTATATTTTTGAGAATGCTGATGATAGGTATGATTGCCGAAGAGTTCATAAAAGTAAAATTTTGAAAATCAAATACTATTCTTCTGGTAGGGTTTTTATTGTTTTTTACCACGTCTTCTAATATCGGGTCAATAAATTCAGACGGATTTTTTAACGTACACTTGCCTAGCCAGTTTATCTTAATGATATGATCCTGATACTCTAAGTACAATTTCAGTTGTTCTTTTTCAAATATTTTATTTTTTGCCATAGCCTTCTTTCTCTTTTTTTACTTTATAGTTTTTGAATTATATCGTCAATTATTATTTCTTACGGGCCAATTACTTCCCCGAAAAAATGAGGCCTAAAATAATAAAAAAAACCGGTTGACACACTGTCTTTGCCCTTATAGTTTTCGATACAAATAGATTTTCATAGAAAATAGAAACGTCAGCAGCATTTAGATTATCTCAATCTGAATATCGTTGTTAAATTTGCCCATATTGGGCGAGCGCAAATGCCGCGGTTAAAATACTGATAAATACAAGCTTTTTGGCCGCCGGCTTATAAAAAATAAGGATTTTAATATCGTACTAAGAAAACCTGAAATATCAGACGGTTTGCTTTTATACAGGCTCGTATCTGAATGCCGGCCTCTAGATTTAAACTCAAAGTACGCGTACTTTTTAATCGCCTCTCATTTTTCAGAGACAAGCGTCATCGCCTTTGACGGCGATATTCCCGCCGCCATGACATCGGCCTATATTAAACCTGAAGAAAAAGATACGCTTTTTATCTGGCAGATAGCCGTGTTGCAAAAATACCGCGGGAAAAAACTTGCCCTTAAAATGTTAAACGAAATTTTATCGCGCCCAGCTCTTAGAAACATTCAATATATTGAAACAACCGTGACAGAGACAAACGCCGCCTCAGAAAAAGTTTTCTTGAATCTGGCCGAGAAATTAAAATGCCCTGTGGGCAAGACAGAATTTATAAACAGCAAAGATTTTACAGACGAAAAAGACAGTTCGTTTCATGAAACCGAATTTTTATACAAAATAGGGCCGTTGAACGGTTCTATTTTAATAGAATAAAAAATATAACAACCAATAGGAGAAACTATGAGAATAATAGAAAAATTAGAGTCAGATGTAAGAAGCTACGTGAGATCTTTTCCCGCAGTTTTTGACACCGCCCAAGGCGCTCTTTTGTTCGATAAGAACGAAAAAAAGTATATCGATTTTTTTGCGGGAGCCGGTACGCTAAACTACGGGCATAACAATCCGCGCATAAACGAGGCCATCATAAAGTATCTCGAAAGAAACGGAGTGGTACACGGTCTTGACAAAGCGACAGTGGCTAAAATTGATTTTCTGCAGAAATTTCAAGATACAATATTAAAGCCGAGAAATTTAGAATACAAAGTACAGTTTACCGGGCCAACCGGAACAAACTCGGTAGAAACGGCCTTGAAACTCGCGAGACTCATTAAAAAAAGATCAAATATTATTTCTTTTACAAACGGATACCACGGGCTTACCATGGGAGCGTTGTCTACAACCGGCAATAATTTTTACCGCGACGAAGCTTACGGCGTAAGGTTGAATACCGACTTTATGCCCTACGACAAATACTTCGGAGACGACGTAAATACCATTGATTATTTTCGCAAGTTTCTCGAAGACAATAGCAGCGGAGTTGACCTTCCGGCGGCGGTGATTATAGAGACGATACAGGGCGAGGGAGGCATTAACGTGGCGTCTGTCGAGTGGCTCAAAGAGCTGGAGTCTCTTTGCCGCGAGTTTGATATTCTTTTGATTGTAGACGACATACAGGTAGGCAACGGCAGAGCGGGAACTTTTTTCAGTTTTGAAAGAGCGGGCATAACGCCCGATCTTGTAACGCTTTCAAAATCTATAGGCGGCGGTCTGCCCATGGCTCTTCTTTTAATGCGTCCCGAACTCGATCAATGGCAGCCCGGCGAGCATACCGGCACCTTCAGAGGTAACAATCTGGCGTTTATCGCGGCCGCCGAAGGTCTAAGCTACTGGGAAAACGAAGACTTGTCCCAGGCCGTTTTCTATAAAGGCGACATCATAAAAGAAGAGCTTGAAAAAATTCGCGATAAATACAAAGATATTGAAATTGAAGTTCGCGGCTTAGGCATGGTATGGGGCCTTGATATGAAAAACGGAGGCATCGCTTCAGAAATAAGCAAAATGGCCTTTGAAAACGGCCTTATCATTGAAACAGCCGGATCAAACGGCGAAGTCGTCAAGTTTCTGCCGCCTTTAATTATAGAAGAAGACCTGCTTCGCGAGGGCCTGAAAATTATCGATATGGTTATCGCCTCTTATATGAAAAACAGAAAAGAACTTATCACAGGCGGAGCTTTTGACAGGATAGAAAAATGATTGTTCGAAAACTTGAAGACATCATAAACACCGAAAGAGACATTAAAGCCGAAAACGGAAACTGGGTAAGCCGCCGCCTTTTGCTTAAAAAATGCGGCATGGGCTTTTCTTTTCACGATACTGTCATTTTTGCCGGCACAGAAACCTTAATCTGGTATAAAAACCATCTTGAAGCCGTTTATTGCGTAGGCGGCAGAGGCGAGGTTGAAGTTATTGATACGGGCGAAAAATTTGAAATTAAAGACGGCACGATGTATGCGTTAAACGAAAACGAAAAGCATTACCTAAGGGCCTTTGAAGATATGAGAATGATCTGCGTTTTTAACCCTGCGCTTACCGGCAATGAGGTTCACGACGAAGAGGGCGTTTATCCTTTGGCGGCAGAAGAAGCAGAAGAACACAAAGCGGCAAAAGAAGAAAACTCTTTATGATATTAACCAGCTTTCTTTTTTTTCTGTTTCTTTTTTTGGCCATCGGCATTTTATCTGTTTTTAAAAGAAAAAATACAACCGAAGATTATCTAATCGCGGGCAAATCGGTATCGCCTCTTTTAGTGGGGCTTTCGGCTGTAGCTACTAATAACAGCGGATTTATGTTCATAGGCATGATTGGCGTAACCTATATGTCGGGCCTATCTTCTATCTGGCTGATGATAGGATGGATTGCAGGAGATTTACTGGCTTCGTTTTTAGCAGTAGATAAAATTCAAAAGGTAAGCAGAAATTCAAAAATTCACTCTTTCGGCGGTCTTCTCTCGCACTGGAACAATACCGACTTTAAAAAACTGCGACTGGTCGCCGGAATACTGACGGTATTTTTCTTAACGGTTTACGCTGCGGCCCAGTTAAAAGCCGGCAGCAAGGCCGCCGAGGCCCTCTTGGGCTGGCAAAGCGAAACGGGCGTCATCATCAGCGCTTTAATAGTTCTTGTCTATAGCGCCGTAGGCGGCATTCGAGCCTCAATCTGGACAGACGTCGCCCAGTCGGTTGTCATGATAATAGGGATGTCTCTTTTATTCGCCTTCGGCGTTGAATATGCCGGAGGGGTTAACGCCTTGCTATCAAAATTATCGCAGGTTAAGCCCGCTTACTTAAACTTCTTTCCCGAAAAGAATTTTTTAGAAATTTTTCTTTTTATAGCCGGATGGATTTTCGGCGGCTTCGCTGTCATTGGCCAGCCGCATATTGTCATTCGTTTTATGAGTCTTGATAAATTTGAAAACATAAACCGCATGCGCCTTTATTATTATATCTGGTTTGCTTTGTTTTACGGTCTTACCATTATTGTAGGCTTAATAAGCCGCGTTGTGATTTCTGATGTCGCCGGTTTTGACGCTGAAATGGCCCTGCCCAACATGGCGCTTGCTTTGTTCCCTGAAATATTGACAGGCATTATTTTAGCGGCGCTTTTCGCGGCGACCATGTCGACCGCCGATTCTTTGATTTTAGCGTGTTCGGCTTCGGTCACGCGCGATATTTTTCAAAAATCGCGTCATACTCTGTTTATTACAAAATTTTCAACTTTCATGGTTTTACTGACAGCTGTTTTTATCGCGCTTACCGACAATAAAACGGTATTTGCTCTTGTCTTAGACGCATGGGGCATGCTGGCGTCTGCTTTTGCGCCCCTGATTGTTCTCTATTCTTTAAAAAAAGAAGTTTCAGAAAATGCCGCCCTTTCAATGCTTTTAACCGGCCTTTTTGGTTTTATTCTCTTTAACAAAGCCGGTTTCGGAAGCCTTATTTATTCTGCCGCCCCCGGCATAATTTCAGGATTTCTGGTATTTTACGCGATAGAGGCTTATAAGAAATACCGAATTAAAAGTATTTCTCAAACCGCAGAAGAATTTGATTCTTAAACCATGAACCTCTTAGTTTGACGATAAAATAATAAAAATTAAGCGCATAGCACGCGGTTGCGTCCCTCATTTTTTGCCTTGTACATCGCCTTATCGGCCAGTTCTAAAAGTTTTTCTTTTGAAATAACTTTAGCCGGCGTAAGCGTAGCGATACCTATGCTTATTGAGACATATTTTTCGACCGATGATTTCTCGTGAGGAATTTTCAATTGAAGTACCGCTTCTCGAACATCTTCCATTATTTGAAAGGCTCCCTTTGAATCGGTATACGGCAAAAGCGCGATAAATTCTTCGCCGCCAAATCTTGCGGCAATGTCATCGGGTCTCTTTATATTCTTTTTTACCATATCAGCGATTTTCTTTAGACAAATATCGCCTTTTTGATGACCATATATATCGTTGTACAATTTAAAAAAATCAACGTCTAAAAAAGCCAGCGAAAGAGGCTCTTTATTGCGCATACAGCTTTTATATATTCTATCATATGTTTCAGAAAATATTCTGCGGTTATAAAGCCCTGTCAAGCTGTCAATAGTCGACATTTCTTTAAGCTTTTCTTCGCCTTCTTTTCTCAGCGTAATATCGTGAAATATATTCACGTAATGCGTTATTTGTTTAGATTCGTCTTTTATCGAAAAGATTGAAGATTCTACGGTATAAAGCGATCCGTCTGGTTTTTTGTTTATAAATTCTCCCCGCCAGCTGCCGGCGCTTACTAAAGAGTCCCACATTTTAGCGTAATACTGACTATCATGCTTGCCAGATTTCAGTACACTAACCTTGCGCCCAACAGCTTCAAGAGGAGTGTATCCGGTAATTTCGGTAAAAGCTGGGTTTACGAAAGTAATTTTCGCATTTTGTTCTGTGATTAAGACCGCTTCTTTGGTATTTTCAATAATAGACGCGCTTAATCTTAACTTTTGCTCAATATGCAGTCTTTCTTCAATTTCTCTCTGAAGATTTAAATTCAGCTTTTTTTCGTCATAGGCCTTTTGCCTGAGAATTCTTTCTTTTTCAAAATATTCTGTTTCATCTGTAATATTTAAAAAGACAAATGAATTCTGCTTTTCGTCTTTTAAAGGAAATATGCGAATATTGTGAATAATCTCATTTACACTTTCTGTACGAAGATTTTTTTTGAAAAGCGGCAGCAATTGCAGATTAATAGTATGCGAGATAAACGCCGATTGCTTTAATTTTAACGCGTTTTCAACCGCCTGTTCAAGGCGGCTGTTTTTCGCTCTGGGCATCAAATCAAAAAAATTCTTATTTAAAACTTCAGCTGAGGTTAATCCCGACGCGCTTTCCATCCATTTGTTCCAGAATACCGTCTCGTTATTCGAATTTAATATAACAATGCCCGCTTTTATGCAATCTGTAATTTGATTAATTAACAGGTCTTTCAGCATAAATCTAGGTCAGATTTTTTAGCAACCGGTTTAAGAATACTTCTATAGAATCTAAGTCTAACACAAGAATAACATACCCTTGTATTTCTTTTGTCTTAATATTAAAATCAATAAAAATAATTAAAATTTCCTGTTCTACAGTCTCTTTTTCGCCCATTTTAAATATATTCTTTGCTTTACAGGCGACAAATTCGGGTATTGTTCCCGATATTTCATCGTGTAAAATATTTGCAAGACTAGCCATGCATGAATTAAGTATTATATTGCCGATTTCTGCCACAGCCTCATGCTCTAAACTAGACATCTCTTCAATATTGATATGCTGGCCAAGAAACAGCTTTACCAGCTCAAGGCTGTCTGTTTCGGCAAAAAGCAGCATCGCTTCGGTATCAAGATATGTTCCTTTGAATTTTTGCGACACATATGATAATTCTTTTTCTGGGCCAAGTTTAAGTTCGCCAAGGGCGTCTTTTTCTTTTGCAAATTTCACCCTGGGCACAGATAAAAATATTTCTTCTTTAATCATTTGATTTAGAGAAGCGGCAGCCTTTCCTATGCTTATGTTAATGGCTTCTTTAAGAGCGTCTTCTTGAATTTCGCTTAGTTTAAACATATTTCTATAATCTTTTCAATCGTCTCGTCGGTAACGGGTTTTTCTAAGAATGAAACCCCCCGCGATTTTACTTTTTCTTTAAAAGAATCTTGTATATTTGCGGTAAGAATGGCCACTTTAATTTCAGGATATTTTTCTTGTACAATTTCTAATAGCTCAAATCCGTTAATGCCAGGCATGTTATAATCAATGGATATTAAATCAACATCATTGGTTTCTAATTTTTTTTGCGCCTCGTCTGCGTTTGAAGCCTCAATGATAACCCAGTCTTTTCTAAAATTAAGCAAAGAAGCTTTTATTAAAACGCGGGTTACCGCGCTGTCGTCGACAATTAGAATTCTTTTGGGTTCTATCATATATTTACCTGTTAAACGTCTGTCGCAAATAAAAACAATTTTTTAATTCTTGGCTATTTCTTTTGAAAAAGACAAATTTAACTAAAAAAGGATATAAATTACAAAACAAATATTATGTAAAGTAATATAAAATAAAAATATGCTTCAACACATTTGGCCATAATTACAATTTACCGATATTATACCGTATTTATAATTACGTCGTATAATACGCGTTAATGCGCACGTATTCTTCGGTTAAATCGCAGCCGTAAACTCTGCTTTTGCCGTCTTTTAGATTTAAATTTATTTTTAAATAAATTTCTCTGTTTTCTTTTATATACCTTGATAATTCACTTAGCTCGTCGTTACCGTATTTTTTAGAGTTCCAGAAAATTTCGATTTTTTCTTCTTCTACTTCGACATCGGGAGTTTTTCCTATGGCCATAAAAATTCTGCCCCAGTTGGGGTCACCCTGATAAATGGCTGTTTTTACAAGGGGTGAGTTAATGACGCTTTTTCCTATTTTTTTCGCCTGCGCGTCATCTGCGGCTCCTTCAACGTCTACAACAAAAAGTTTCGTCGCGCCTTCGGCGTCAAAAGCTATCATCTTGGCAAGTTCAACCGCAGATTCTGTAAGCGCATTTTGAAAAAGCGTTTCGTCAACTTCGCCGCATATTCCGTTTGCCATAATCAGGGCGGTATCAGATGTTGACATATCGCTGTCAATTGAAAGGCTGTTAAATGAAACGTCTACGGCTTTATTCAGCATTTTTTGCAGGGTATTCGAATCAATTTCGGCGTCGGTGAAAAAATAAGCCAGCATAGTCGCCATATTTGGCTCTATCATGCCCGCGCCTTTAGCGACGCCTACCAGAGATACATTTCCGATTTTTTTTGAAATATATTTAGGAAAAGTATCGGTCGTCATAATCGCTTTTGTAAAAGAAGCAAAATCTGGCCGATGACTTAGGTTTTGTTTCAAATTTTTTATCTTATCTTTTAATTTATCAACGGGAAGAGGTCTTCCTATAACTCCCGTAGACGAAGGGAACACCAGGCTGGCGTCAATGTCAAGTTCGTCAGAAACGGCGCGGCATATTGCTTCTGCGTCTTGCTTTCCTCTTTCGCCGGTTGCGACATTGGCGTTTTTTGAATTCACTACGACAGCCTGTATTTTGCCGTTTTTAATTCTTTCTCTGCCTAAGACGACAGCGGCGCCGCAAATTTTATTTTGAGTAAATACCGCCCCTACAGAGGCTTCTTTTTCAGAAACGATAATTCCTAAATCTAAGGTATCGTCTTTAATGCCGCAACTTACGGCATAGCTTTTATAGCCCACTGGAAGCCATTCTATATTTTCTTTAGATATCATGATAAGAATATCTTAATACGCTTTTTCTTGAATTTCAATCTTTTACTTTTGAACAGGCTTGTTATTATCGTCGACTAATATTATGTTCGGTTGATGAGTTTTTAATTCTTCTTCTGAAAGCAACGCATAAGCTATGACAATAACTTTATCGCCCTTTTGACCTAACCTGGCTGCCGCCCCGTTTAGGCAAATTTCGCCCGACCCCGGCTTGCCTTTTATAATATATGTTTCAAATCTGGCGCCGTTGTTTATATTTACAACATGTACCTTTTCATATTCTCTAAGACCGGTTTTTTCAAGAAGTTCGTTATCTACGGTAAGACTTCCTTCGTAGTTCAAATCGGCGTCTGTTACTGTCGCTCTGTGAATTTTGGCCCTTAATACGGATATCATCATACGTAAATCTCTCTCCCAAAAATCAAGAATTTGGCATTTTTCTTACTAAAGACACGTCGTCAATCTTATAAACTGATTTCGGTCCGCAAAATATTAATAACCCTTTTTGGTCGGTTATAAACCATAAAAAAAAGATTTGCCAATTCGTCTTTCATCTTTTCATATAACATAATTCTATTTTGACGCGGTTTTAACCGAAGGCTGCTTGCCTGCGCGCCGCGTTTGCTAAATTATATGTTTTTAATAAATAAATATAGTCTAACGGCGGCATTACTGACTACTTTTTTTTCGTGTCGTTTTGTAAACGTAACCGAAATGTTTTCTAACCAAAAAACGGCTTTTCGATGCGGCAAATACCATTCGGTCATTTTTATAAATACGGTAGAAGAAGAAGTATATCCCGATTTAGGGATGATCTTAGAATATAAAAAAGAAATTAATTTATCAAAAGAAACAGAAAAATTATTAGAAGAAAAAGCCATAGACTGCTTTGGGCGCTGCGCCGCCGAAAAAGAACTTATAAGACTTCGGCAGGAAGACTTAAAATCGAAAATGCTGCTAAATAAAGAAAAAAAGGGCCTTGAAATCTTATCGATAGAACTTAAAGAAATTAATCAAATGAAAAAACGGTGGCTAAAAAAACATAAAACAAGATACGACGAAGGCGTAAAACTTCTGTCTCCCGAAGAGTTTGAAAAATGGCTTCTTTACGAGAAAACGGCAAGGGGCTTTCCTCTTGAAGTTTATTAAGAATTTATTACAATGATTAAAATAAAATTTTCTAAATATTTAATAAGCGGCATTTTCATTTCCTTTATGTATAACGTTTTATGGCTTGGGATTTTTATCTATTTCGCCGATTTGTACGCCGAAAATATCATAATTTTTGTAATAATATTTTTGCTCGTATATTTATTGTTCGCTAATCCTTTAAAAGACTTGCTGTATCTTTATTATATGAATCGCTATGCCTTTTCGTCAAAGTGGAAAGTCGCCAAAATTGAAAAAAATCTGTCTAATATCTATTCTATTGACGATTTGCTTCAATTCTTATCAAGTCTCTTAAAACTATGGAACCTTAATAATCTCATTCTTATTTTAGAAGAGCCTTTTTTACATAAATTTTCATTTATCAGAAACAAGAAATATAAGCGGCAAAAACTCAATAAACGTACGCCGTCTTCTTTTATTGACCGGTTTTTAGACAACCCCTGGGCCGAAAACATTTCAAATCTTCGCGAAGAAGAAAAAAAAGTCTTAAAAAACTATAAATCGAAATGCGCCGTTCCCATTTTATATAGAGATCTGTTTTTAGGTTGCATTTTTTTTGAAGAAGAACTAGAGCCGGCCCAGCTTGATACGGCGGCTCAAATCAGCCAAAAATCGGGAATTATCATTCAAAATGAAATCTTAAAAAACAGACTTTCTCCCGCTGTGCATCTTCAAAAAGAATTTGATTTAGCGAGAAAAATAGAAGAGTATTTATCAGAATTTGACGAGCTGAATTTTGACGAATTCAAGATTCAAAAAGAGCATTTAGGCTGGCGCGAGAAAACTTTTCCGGCGATTTTTGAAACGACATTTCTGCCCTATAAAACAACTAAACGTAATGAAGAAGAAGAGGATGTCGTTATTTTTTTATTGTGCAAATTATCTGATAACTTACAAAGGGCCAAGGCGATACAGCTTTTTTCGGCGCAGGGATGTTTTCTTGGCATAGGAGAAAAATCAGGCAATTTAAAAATCGCCGCTCATCGTTTGCATAAAGCTCTTCGAAATCAAACTTTTGAGAATATTTTATTAGACGGCTATTTAGCGAAATTTTCAAATAAAAAGACTGTCGAAATACTGCCTTTTGGGAAATCTTTAAAAATAGAAGTTGACCAAAAAATTCAAAACATTGAAAACTCCGCTCCCTTAGGCAGCAGCGAGTCAAAATATGGCGCATTCGTAAATAAGATAAAGTATGACGAAAAAATAACTTTATACATTCGAGACTATCCTCTTGTAAGCGTAAAAAGAATATGAGCAATATAGAAATTCGAAAATACATAAAAATAATTCTGCCGCTTGCGGCGTTTTTTGCTCTATTTCATGGAATTTCACGCGATTTCTCTCTATATATAAGTAAACATAATACAGAATATTTTAGCACCCCAAACGGTCTTCTTATCGTTCCTGTTTCTTTGCAGGAACCTCACGATAAAAAATATTTTACGGAACATGTCAAAGAGCCCCAAAAATATTTTTATTGGGAATCGTGGATGTACGCCGCAACCCCTTTTTTCGCGGCCATTTTGCTTTTTTTTATGACGGGAGCTTTTATTTATTTTTTTGCGAGAATGCGAAGACTTGAAAAATCTTTTCTAATTTTAATTTATTATCTTTCAATATTGTACCTTTTGTTTCTTGATTATATTACGGGCGCAAAACATGAAACTCTATTTTATGTTCTTTTATCGGGAATGAGCGTTCCTTTTGTTTATTTTTTTCGCGCCATCTACGGATACGCGACGCGGGGCGCTTTTTACTATGTTACGCTGCCTTTGATTATTTTTCTGCCTGTTCTTTTTGAGCCTCAAGATAAAACCGATGAAATTAATATGTTTCAAGCCATCGGCTTAACATATCTTATTACTACCTTATATTGCGCCTATTTATTCTTCAGAGACATTGAAAACCCCGGCAATCAATCGTATATCAAACCCGATTGGGCCAAGAATTTATTTGCGGGCATAGCTCTTTCTCTGCCGGCTTTATTTACATTTTATTTTTTAATCATGCCCGCCTTAAAAACAAAGGCCCATGTCGGCATGAATACTTTATTCTTTCTTCCTTCGCTTATACCCACCAGTTTTTTTCTTTTAAGTCTTCGGTTTAGATTTGTTTATTTTGAGACGGCTTTTTACAGCTGGTTTTTAAGAATATTTTACTTCTTGTTTTTTTCATTTTTATACTGGTTTTCTATAGGCTTTCATTTGGGCGATACAATTCTTTTTGAAGAGAAACGCCTGCTTCACATTTTAACGGCGGTTATATTTTTACTGATTATAGACCCTATAAAAACATTATTTTATATTTTCTATAATCGTCACTTTATTTTACATAGACAAGAATTGACCAAATTTGCCGCTAAAATATCCGATTACGCCGTTAATCCGAATCAAATTGAATCTTTTTTAGAAAAATACACTTCAACTCTTCGAGAGAGCTTAGATATTGAAAAAGTTCGCTTTGTGATGAGCGAAAACCTGTTTGAAAACAGGGGCAGACCAGAAGACACCATAATATTCATAAAAGACCTTGACCCTATCTGGAGCTATTTAAAACTATGGCGAAAGGCGAGAACATATCCGGTGTTTACCACAAGAGCCTTCGGCCCTATTCGCGATCTTCTTCAGGAAAACGGCGCCTTCTTGTTTATGCCTTTTAGAAATTTTAAAGCCGGAATCTTACTGAACGCAAAAACTTCGGGCAAATCGTTTTACTCAGAAGATATTCATTTTTTAAAGCGCATCTTAAAACTCACCGAGCCGCTTCTTGAAAACTATCAGTTTTTAATCGCTAACGCAAAGCTCAAAAGACAAGAAAAAGAGCTTGAACTTGCTTTTAGAATTCAAGAAAAACTGATACCGTCGGCTCACCGCGACAATAATCTGGTTTTTCAATCATATTTCAGGGGCTCTAGAAAAGTTACGGGAGATTATGTAGATTTTATGCATCTCGGCAAAAACCGATATTTTCTCTTTTTAGGCGACGTTAGCGGCCATGGGTTAGGCAGCGCGTACATTACCGCCATTGTGCGCTCTATTATCAGAAGCTCTATAACCGAATTAAAATCGGAACTTGTTGACATATTCAACAGCTTAAATAATTTTCTAATTCATAAATATAAAGGAAACAATATTTTAACCCTGACCGGCATAGAAATCGAAATAAAAAAGACGCAAAATAAAAATAATTACTTGTTGAAATATATTAATGCCGGCTGCCACGCTCCGTTAATTTACGCGAAAACGAATAAAACATATTCCAGATTTAAAAATATTCAAAGAGTGCTAGGGGCGGCTAAAACCAATTATATTTCAGAATCTCTTACGTTAAAAAACCCCGCTAAAATTCTTTTATATTCAGACGGAGCGTTTGAAATTTTCAACAGTCAAAACAAAATGGCGGGCGAAAAGCAGTTAATTAAATGGATTAAAAAAAGCATTTTACTTACGCCTGAAGACCAGATTGAATACCTGACAAAAAAGATATTTTCATACGGCGAAGATAACAGACACGACTATGACGATATATCGTTTGCCGTTTTAGACCTAATTTGAAGCGTCTTTAAACTCGGCGGCGGGAAAGTATCGTATCTCGGTATTTTGCCGCTCAATTTTTATCATAGCGTTAATAAGCCGGTTTTCTTTTTCTCTTTTAATCTCGCTTTCTGCTTTTTCAAAGTTCGCTTTATTTTCAAGAAAATACTCTTCAATATCTTTCTTTTCTTGAATCATTTCATGCGTCGGCTTTAATGCAGGCGCTTTTCTGTCTGTGATAACGACAAAATACTGAGAGCCGCCTTTCTCCCACGGGCCTAAAACTTTGCCAAGCTCGGCCGTAAATAAAGCGTTTTGTAATTCGTCTGAATCTTGCAGCGGATCTAAGTTTGCGGCGTCTTTGGGCTTGGCTGCGTTTAATTTTTGAAGAAGAGAAACGTCTTTGATTTCCAGCGTCTTTACAAGGTTCGTTCTGGCGATATTTTCAATGGTCTCGTTTTCTGAGAACTGCTTGAGAGATTCTTTCCAGCTTTTTTCTGCTTCGGGTTTTCTTTCGTTAATAATGGTATTTATGATACCCTCTCTTTTTATTTTTGTCAGCTCGGCCTTAGGATCTTTAGCAAGATAATCTGTTTTAAATTTAGTTTTAATATCAGATTCAGATACCTCTATTTTTGACTTTATAATCTCATTTTGTTTTTGAGCGTCTATAACCACGATTTTATATGATATCTTTGTTTGATTTAATCTTTCTCTATCATAGGCTTCAAGAGCGGCCCGCGAAGACATTTCAGTCAAAAGAAGCGTCTGCCCGGCTTCAAAAGCCAGACTTTTTAAAGCTAAACCCTTTAACTGCGAAAAGGAAAGTCTTCCCGTTTTTATAAATTCTTTTTCAAATTTTTCATAATTAAATTCGCCCGCGGTAACATATTCTTTAAATTCTTTTTTTAAGAACTCGTCAATAACAGAGCCCTGATAATCGCCTATGGGAAAAAACCCTTCTTTTTCATAAAGATTTTCTAACACCGACTGGTTAATCAAACGCTCAAGAGCCGTCGTTTTTAACTGCTTTTGAAACTCAGGGGGAATGCTCTGCCCTTGAAAAGAACCGCTGAAATTTCTGTCTACATAATTAGCGATATCTTTTCTTGTTATCATTTCATCGCCTACTTTGGCTACGAAAAATTGATTAACAGAGTCGGCCTGCCCCATAAAGTCGGGCATTCCAAAGGACCATATAATAATAATAACCAGCGCCGTCATAAACGTGTAAGAAACGGCTTTCATCATTTTTTGAGTAAATTTCATAACGCCAGAAAATAATAAAAAGATAGGGCTTCAATTTTTTTTTCAATCGGTACTTTTCAGGCCTTTCGGTTTTAACGAAAACAGGGTATTCCGTCGAAAAATTCTCTTATTTGCCTCTAAACGAGCCAATTCGCGGCTAAAACCTTCGGGGGTAACTCCTAAAAGGGCGGCAAGCTGCTTTAGGCCCACGGGCGGCTCAATCCATTTTCTCTCGGCGCCCAGTTCTTTAAAAACATTTATAATTCTATCGGCAAGGCTTTGAGACGTAATGGATGTTGTTTTTTTTTGATAGTATCCGACTTTTTCCATGATTAATCCGCCGAATTTATACATAAATTCGGGATGTTTTTGCATGATTGCTTTGAATTTTTTACATGGGTAAAAATAGACCTGACTGACCGAAAGGCTTTCTGCAGAAGCCGGATATGTCGTATTTTCGCAAAAAACCGGCACGGCTGCGAAAACTTCTCCCGGTAAAAATAATGCGTGTACAGATTCTTTGCCGTTTTCTAAAGAGTTGAAAACTTTTACGGCGCCCTGCTGTAGAATATAAAAACCCTTATATTCTTCTCCCTCATAAAAAAGGAATTCTCCTTTTTTATAATTCTTCAACTCTTCTATAGAATGAATTTCTAAACGCATCTCTTCAGGAACAATCTCCCAAAAGTCTTTAGATTGACTTTGCATGAATACTCTCTTTAATAAAAATATATTATTATTTGCCGCTTTTATTTTTTGCGGCTATTTAAGCCAGGTTTTTTTTATTTATAGTTATAAAAATTAAAAACGAAATGTATTTACAACTATTTTTTGAGACAATTTAATTTACAAGACGGGCCGCGAATTATATTCTATTGTTATTTTTTTAATTGTCTCTGTTAAAAAAAATATTTATATTGACTTAACAAGAGTTAAAACAAATAAGTTGTATATTAAAAAAATTCGTAATCAGATAAAAATAAAAAAGATAAAAAAGGAGAGCGTATGAATATTCTGGTTTTAATAAAACAGGTTCCCGATACCGAGGCGAATATTTCAGTATCGGGGGGTAAAGTAAACGAGTCGGGCATTAAATGGATTATCTCGCCATATGACGAAATTGGTCTTGAAGAAGCCCTAAGATGCCGCGAACAAAAAGGCGGTACCGTAACCGTTTTAACCGTAGGCGGCGAACAGGCGATATCGGTTTTAAGAACGGCATACGCGATGGGGGCAGATAACGCCATTCATATAAAAAATGAAAATTACAATATGTTAGATTCGGCGGTCATTGCCGAAGCGATTACATCGGCGATTTCAAACGAAAAGTATGATATTATTTTTGCGGGCAGGCAGGGCAGCGACTCTGACAACGGACAGGCGCCTCTTATTATAGCCGAAAAGATGAATATAGCCGCGGTCAGCTACGCCAAAAAAGTAGAATTGGGCGACGACAAAATAACAATAACAGCCGAAGCCGAGGGCGGCCAGGGAATCTACGAGAGCGCTTACCCCGTAATCATTACGGCCAACGCGGGCTTAAACGAACCAAGGTACCCCTCTTTGAAAGGCATTATGGCCTCAAAGAAAAAGCCCATTGATACAAAAACCTTTGAAGATTTGGGCATAAAGGCCGAATCTAAAATCGAGGTACTTGGCTTTTCGCCGCCGCCTGAAAGACCGGCGGGTAAAATTATTGAAGGCGAAGACGCGGCGGCAAAAGCAAAAGAATTAGCGCGTCTTCTGCATGAAGAAGTAAAGGTAATATAAGGGGTTATAAAATGGCAAATATACTGGCAATTGGCGAAATATCGGGCGGGGCCTTAAAAAAAGCCTCAAAAGAAGTAGTAAGCGTAGGCAAAAAATTCGGCGATGTTAGCGCTGTTTTAATAGGCGAAAACGCTTCGTCTTTGGCAAAAGAGCTTATCGCTTTTGGCGCAGATACAATTTATACGGCCGACATTAAAGAATACGCGGGGGATGTATACGCGAAAGCAATAGCTGAACTTGTAAAATCAAAATCTATTGATATTATATTTATTCCCCACAGCCAGACAGGCAGAGAAATTTCGGCAAGATTAGGGGCCGTTCTCAATGCTGGGGTCATAAGCGACGCTGTCGAATTAAAAGATGAAGGCGATTCGATTATAGTCAAAAAACCCGTTTACTCGGGTAAATGCTTTGTCGAAATGAAAGCAAAAAGCAATCCACAGATAATAACCATCAGACCAAATTCGCAGGGTATCGTTGAAAACGCCGGGGCGGGCAATATTGAGAATATTTCAGTCGATATGTCTTCGGCAAAAGTTAAAATGCTATCATTTGAAGCCGCCTCTAGCGAAAGAATACCTTTATCTGAAGCCGATATCGTTATATCTGGCGGCAGAGGGATGAAAAGCGGCGAAAACTTCAAACTTCTTGAAGAATTTGCCGATCAGGTAAAAGCGGGCATTGGGGCGTCAAGAGCCGCCGTCGATTCTGACTGGGTTGAGCACAATCTTCAGGTAGGGCAGACTGGACAGACCGTTTCTCCGAATGTTTATATTGCGGTAGGCATCTCAGGGGCCATTCAGCATTTGGCCGGTATGGGTTCTTCTAAATATATTGTAGCGATAAATAAAGACCCTGACGCGCCAATTTTCAAGGTCGCTACTTACGGCATTGTCGACGATTTGTTTAACGTGATGCCCGCTTTTAACGAAGAAATAAAAAAAATAAGAGGTTAAATATGAAATTCAACAGAGACGGAGAAAGACTGGTAATTATCGATGCGGTAAGAACGCCCATCGGACAAGCCGGTAAATCATTATCAAAATTTCAATCATACGAGCTTGGCATCATGACCGTTGAAGAGCTTGTAAAACGAACAGGCATAGACAAAAAAGAAATTGAGCTTCTTGTGGCGGGCGAGATAAGCCAGTCGTCAAAGGCTCCGAATTCTGCCAGGGTGATTTCTGTAAAAAGCGAACTGCCGTTAAAAAACGCGGCTGTTACGATAGCGAATAACTGCGTATCGGGCTTTGAGGCCATAAACGAAGCCGCCCGAAGAATTCTTCTTGGCGAATGCGACACAGCGATAGTCGTAGGCGAAGAGTCGATGTCGAATATGCCGATATACCTTGAAGGCGTACGGCACAACAGCAAAACCGCGAATATCGCGAAAATCAAAGCCAACTGGAACGATATACCCGAAATCGAAGGCATCAGACCCGTTGACAGCGTCGAAGAAGGCTTAACCGACCCCGTAAGAAACGCCATGATGATTGAGACGGCAGAAGTGGTTTCTCAAAAACTCGGTATGACAAAAGAAACGCTTGATAAATACGCTTTTGGCTCATATTCAAAAGCGTTAAAAGCGATTGAAGCGGGAAAATACAAACCTTATCTTATGCCGATTACCAATGAAAACGGCGTTTTTGAAAACGACGAGTTTATCATGTCAAAAACCGGCTTTGTTGAAAAGCCCGAGCGTTTTGAAAAAGCAAAACCCGTTTATGAAATGATTGAGGGCGGCATTAAGGGCTTTTATGAAAAATATGAAAAATATATCGGTAAATCATACGAAGAAGGCAAAACCAAGGGCACGGTAAGTTTATTTAATTCATGTCCGCAGTCTGACGGCGCCGGAGCTATTTTGATAATGACAGAATCTAAAGCCAAAGAACTAAACTTAAAGCCGAAAGCCTACTTAAAAGGCTGGGGCAATTATGGCGTCGACCCTGTTTACATGGGCCTTGGCATTGCCTATGCCATGAACCAGGCTCTTGAAAACACCGGCCTAAAATGGGACGATATGGGTTTTTTTGAAATACACGAAGCCTTTGCCGCGACGGCTCTGGGCAGTATCATCACCGTAAAAGACGAGTTTGGCTACGACCTGGTGTCTCGCTATGAAAAGGGAGATATTAACCGAAACGGCGGTACCCTTGCGATGGGACATCCGCTGGGCGCCACGGGCGTCAGGGTCGCCATAAACCAGCTTCTTGAATTTGATCACGACGCAAACGCGAAATATAGCATGGGTTCAATATGCGCCGGCGGCGGCGTTGGCGGGGCCCTTATTTTAGAGCGGGGTTAAGGCTTATAGGTTGTGGATTTTTTGAATTCAAATATTCTTCGTCTCTAAATCGCGCACAAAACGAAGACCCACGCCCGCCTTAAGAGCGAGATCGGCCTGCGTTAATTTTAAAATCTCACGCTTTTCTTTTACAAACCCCGAAGAATTCTTCTCGGCGAATGAGGGCTGTAATTTTCGTAAATACAAAATCTCAAAAATAGGTAATTTTACCTATTGACAAATCTTTTAAGATACTCTATAATCTGGTCGTTAAATTATAAATTTTATCAGAATAATCGCAAAGTTAAACTTAAAATAAAATTAGCTTGCATGCATGAAAAATAAATGAATACAGAGAAAGTGCAAAAAATCGTTTTATCTTTTTTAACGCTTATTTTCGCGCCGCTTTTAAGCGCAAATAATTTATCGATTACTGAACTGAAAGACGGTACTTCAGAATATAATCTGAGCCAAAAAGCAGGGTTCCTAGAAGATAAACAGGGCAAATTATCAATAAAAGAAATTTTATCTGATAACTTCAAGGGGCAATTCAAGAAAAGCCCTAAAGGAAAAGCAAACTTTTCTATCACATCTTCAACAATCTGGGGGAGATTTCTCGTGAAAAATAACTCGCCCAAAAAAGACTGGTATTTTGTTATTGAATATCCCGCTTTGCAAAATGTAACGCTTTACATTATAAAAGACAAGAAAATCATTTCGACCAAAGAATCGGGACACGCCGTATCTATCGATAAAAAAGATACAAACTCGCGAAATCTTGTATATAAATTGAACCTTGACGCAGAAGAAACGCATCAAATATATTTTAAAGCAAAAAGTATTTCTACCATGCTTTTGCCTTTAAAAATTTATTCTGTCGAGAAGTTTTTGAATATATCGACAAATGATTCTTATGTTTTCGGACTTTCTTTTGGCGCGTTAATTATCTTGTTTTTTTATAACCTTTTTATTTTTATCTACGCCAAAGATAAAACATATATATTTTACATAGCTTATCTTATCAGCATAACGTTATATTTGTCGTCGCTTTTTGGTTTCGATTCTATGTATTTTGGGGGAAGTCTTTCAAGAAAAGCGCTATACATAGGACTTTTTTTCGCTAATTTCTCTATGATTTTTTTAACGTACTTTTGTCAAAGTCTGTTAAAGACAAAGGAGTTAAATTATAAGATAAATTATAGCTTCCCTATCATTCGATCTTTTTATTTTATCGCGATATTATTACTGCCTATAGCGCCCCATATCGCTAACAGAATATCGGCCGTCTTGCTTCTTCCTTTGGCTGTCTCGATTTTTTTCTTTTCTATTTTTGCGTTTATCAAAGGCAATAAACTGGCATACTTTTTTTTATCGGGGTGGTGCCTTCATTTAATAGGAATCATTATTTACTCATTGCAGATACTTTCTATCTATACGGGAGAGCTTAACGCCGCAAACATAGTCGTCTTTAACGCGACTTTAGAGGCGCTTCTTTTTTCTTTTGCGTTAGGTCATCGAATCAATATTTTAAAAGACGAAAAAAATAAAATCGAATCTGAATCAATTAAAACCAAAGAACTTTTACTTCACAAAGAAAGAGAAAAAATTTTCAGGGACCTTCATGATCATATGGGAGGCAGCCTGCTAGATACGAAAATAATGCTTTCGTCGCTGTCAGAAAATCTCCCTAAAAAATCAATAGTTCTTATCGAAAATATTCAGCAAAAAGTAAATATGGTTCTAAATGTTCTAAGAGAAAGAATACGTTTTCAGGAAAACTTTCGAGGGCTTAAAGAAGACTTTTTCGGCAATTTAAAAATAATTTTATTAAGACGATATGTTCCCGCCGAGAGAATTATACATTTTCATTATAATTTAGAATTAAATAAAAACATGAACCTGTATTTTAACGAAGAATCTTTATATGAATTATTTTCGATTTTTCTCGAAATTTCAAACAATGACCTAAAATACGGAAAAGGCGAAAGTAACTGGATGTTTGAACACCTGAACGACGAAATCATGTTCATCTTTTTTTCTGAGACATCATATGAGCCCGGTAATCATAAAGCCGGAAGGGGTTCCTCAGAAATTATTTCTACAATAGCCAAAATAAACGGAGAAATTAAGCAGAATATTGACGAAAATAAAATTGGCATTCATGTTAAAATACCTTTTAAAATAAAAAATAAAAGATCAGTGCATAATTAAATTTTTTTTTATATGATGAATTGTCTTCGGCGCGTGATCATACAAGACATACTTTAGATTTTTTATGTAAGCAATTTACATATTGTATCAATTTCTTTATCGCTTGATTTTATCAGTTTAAGGGCCTCTTCTTTTAAACCCTTTATATTCTTGGCCGAAATATCGTCTAAATCGTCTGATGCGAGAGTCAGCATTGTCTGCAGCCGATAAAAATGCTCGCCTAAAATATACGTCATTTGATATTCAGCGGCGTCGCTGACCCCGTCGAAGATACAGCTTAATAGAGGAAGGGCCCAGCCCAAAGTTCCCCATTTTTTTGCCTCGGTATAAGGAATCGTTCTTGTCTGCCCCGTGCCCAGCGAAACGATCATTAGGCGATTTTCTTTAGGAAAACGCCTTCTATATTCAGAATAAGCCGACACCACCGGATTATTGGCGAAAACTCCCCCGTCTACTAATACGCGAATTCCTTTATCGACCGGTATCAAAGCCGGCTTAAAAAAAGTCGGCGCGGCCGATGTCGCCCGCGCGGCATGTTTCATTTGTACCGAAAGCATTTCTTTCTTCCAGCTTTTGAAAAAAAGAGGCTCTCTGTTTTGAATGTCATAACTTGAAATTAAGACGTCGGTTAAAGACGAACTTAATTTATCCATTTCAAAAATTTCTTCTAAAATTCTTTCAATGCCGGCGGCGGAATACTTTTCGCTTAAAATACTGTTGAAAGAAAGAATCGCCTTTTTAAAAGAGCGTTTGAATATCTCGCCTGATTTTTTTTCATAAATTTCAGCTATATTTAAAGCCGAGTACATGGGCTTGCCTTTGCCGTCGTCTCTGCATAGGGCCAAGGCAAGAATACCCCCGGTAGATGTTCCGGCCATTAAATCGAATAATTTACAGATTGGTTTGCCGGTTCGTTTTTCAATTTCGGCCAATACTAAAGCGGGAATTAATCCCCTTATGCCCCCGCCGTCTATTGATAAAATTTTTTTCACAAAGATTTTTCTTGAGTACAGACACAGGCATTCAAAAAGCCACAGAGGCCACAGAGCGCACAGAGAGATTTTTTTGATTTCATCTTGTGTTAACTCGACTTTACAGACTTTTGGTCAGTTACGCTTACGGCACAAGTCTCTAAGTTCTCTGCCTGCAGTGCGAGCGCAAGCGGCCAAAATCCCGCAAAGTCGAATCTGTGGCTTCAGCTAAACAAACCTGCATATTCATTCTTCGCTGACGGTTATTTTCTCTATCTTATCGCCCTGCTCTATTTTATCAATTACGTCAAGACCTTCGATTACTTTGCCGAAGACGGTATGGTTTCGGTCTAAATGCTGGGTATTTTCTCTGTTATGGCATATAAAAAACTGGGAACCGCCGGTATCTCTACCCGCGTGCGCCATAGAAAGAACGCCCTTGTCGTGATATTGATTATCGCCGTCTAATTCGCATTCAATGGTATAACCCGGGCCGCCCGCGCCCGTACCGTCGGGACATCCGCCCTGTATGACAAAATCAGGAATGACCCTGTGAAAAGTAAGGCCGTCGTAATAACCTTTTTTTGCCAAAGTAACAAAATTTTCAACCGTTTTAGGAGCGTCTTTTTCAAAGAACTCTACTTTCATGACGCCTTTTTCGGTAATAATTTCAGCTTTTTTCATGACTTTAGACAGCGCATTAAGACAGATTGTACAGAGATTTTTTTCTTTACATGCGCGTTAAAGAAAATCTGCATGTATAATGAATGTTACGGTAATAGGCGCAGGCTCTTTCGGCACCGCTCTGTCTCTTGTCTTGTCAGATAACGGCCACAGGGTTCGCATGTGGAGCCATCTTGAAGAAATAGCCTCTGAAATAAACAAACACAAAGAAAATACCGTCTTTTTGCCCGAAGTACCCCTGCCAAACAGCATTACCGCAACGCATCTATACGAAGAAGCTTTTGAAGCGGCAGAACTTGTTCTAACGGCAGTGCCTACGCAGGTAACGCGCGAAGTCTGGCAAAACGCTAAAAAACACCTTCCTGAAAAAGCTCTGGTTATTTCGGCCACCAAGGGCATTGAACAGGGCACCCATAAACTTGTATCTGATATACTTATAGACGAAATGGGAGAAAATAATAAAGAAAGACTCTTGTTCTTATCGGGGCCGTCGTTTGCCAAAGAAGTCGCCAGAAAGGTGCCTACGTTAGTAACCATAGCCGGGTATAATAAAGAAAACATTAAAGAGGCCCAAAGCATTTTTCGCAATCATTATTTCAGGGCATACGGAACAAACGACGTTATCGGCGTCGAACTTGGCGGCTCTTTAAAAAACATTATCGCTTTAGCGTGCGGCATAAGCGACGGATTGGGCATGGGTCACAACAGCCGCTCTGCTCTTATGACGAGGGGCCTTGCTGAAATTGTGCGTCTCGGCAACGCGATGGGGGCAAACCCCATGACTTTTATGGGCCTTGCCGGTCTTGGCGATTTGATTTTAACCTGTACGGGAGACTTATCAAGAAACCGAAGCGTCGGCTTTCAGCTTGGCATGGGCAAAAAACTGGACGATATCTTAAAAAACATGCGGATGGTCGCCGAAGGCGTTACTACCACCGAAAGCGCATATGAGCTTTCTAAAATCATGAAAGTTGAAATGCCTATCACCGAATATGCCTATGAAATACTTTACAAAAACAGAAGCCCGGCCGATACCATGAAAGAAATGATGAGCCGAAAAATGAAATTTGAAGACGAAGACTAATTTTTAATGAGATGTCTGCCCCCAAAAAAAACAAAAAAACGCCCTTAAAGTTTATTGAATATGTCTTTATTAGAATCTTTTACTTTTGTCTTTCTATTATTCCCTTTAGAATACGAGCTTTTTTAACCGAAAAACTTGGTCTTCTTCTATATTATCTGGTTTCAAGCTATCGAAAAAAAGTTTTAGATAATTTATCTTATGCCTTTCCCGAAAAGCCTCATGAATGGAAGATTAAAACAGCAAAACAAAACTTTAGAAACCTTGGACGTTTTTTATCTGAATTTGTACAGTTAAAATATCTTAGTAACTCTTTTTATAAAAAATGGCTCGTAGTCGACGAAGAAGCCATAAAAAATGAAATCAAAGACGGATGCATTGCCATACTTGGGCATCTTGGCAACTGGGAATGGTACGGAGCCTATACCGCTTCTTTTTGGCCAGATAAAGTCTACACATTGGCCAAAAGACAGTCAAACTACTGGGCCGATAAATTTATTGATAAAATACGGCAGGTGCAGGGACTAAAAATCATTTACACCAACGAAAGTCCCGTTAAAATCATGAGAAAAGCAAGGGCAAAAAAAGTTCTGGCTTTCATCGCCGATCAAGACGCAAGCCGAAAAGGAATTTACGTAAAATTCATGGGACAGCCCGCTGCGACTTTTATGGGACCCGCGATATTTGCGAGAACAGCTGATTTGCCGGTTTGTTTTTTCTGGTCGTATCACGACGAAAAAAAACGCCTAGTCTTAAAAAGCGAAAAAGTAAAAATGCCTAATATTGACAAAGAAAAAGATCCGCATAAATGGGAAATTGAATTTACAAAAAACTGGGTAAGGCTATTAGAAGAAAAAGCCAAAGAAAATCCGCAAGACTATTTCTGGGTGCATTCCCGCTGGAAGACAAAACCATTCCCTGAAGATGTTGTATATGAATGAATACTAAAGACTAATATTCTTTATATTCATCTTGTTAGCGTCAATTTCTCCCATCTTTTCTTTATGGGCCAGCGTAAGATATTCTATATCGGCCGGTTTTTTATTAAAAAGCCGCGTAGTGTACGCGTCAACACAGACAGCGTTTGTTCCCATGATTATGGTTCTTGTTTCTTTGACGTCTTTTAAGGTACCCGACGCCGGGCCGTTTGCCGTTAAAATTCTAAGCGCGTCAAGAATAACCAGATGCACGGGGATGGCTTTATTGAAATCGACAATATTTTCATGAAGACTAAGATGAAACCATCCGCGGCGGCCGCCTATGACGCCCATCAGATTTTTCATGGCCATGGTAAGATTGGCAGATTTGTGATCTTTAGCGATGGGAACATTAATAACAAAGTCGGCTTTTATAAGTTCATGATAAACGTCTAAGTCTTCTAAATTTAAGCCGTTTTTAACCCTAACTTCTTTGAATTTTCGATCGTCAACATAATGAACCGAGGCTCCCGATTTTTTCGCGGCTTCAGTCATGCCGCAGTTTTTATAGCAAAGCCGGGCAGTATGAACGGGTCTATCTAAAATTTTTACGCTGGCGCCGGCTGATACGCACTTTTTGGCCACTGCTTCGACAATGTAAGGGTTCGTGGTATGCGCCCTCTCGGGAGGCGAATTAAAACCGATATTCGGCTTGATAACGACATTCATGCCTTTTCTTATAAACTTTTCAATGCCGCCCATCTGCTTAAAACCTTCGTCAATCATTTTGAAAACAGTTTCTTTCTTTATGTCTTTAGATTTTATTACGACAAGATTTTTATCGTCTGAGTTATTCGGCATATTGACTTCGGCATATAACTTTTTGCCTTTTAAGATAGAACCCGAAAAAATTAAAGCCAGATAACCCTTGAAAGATCGGGAAAGAAATTCTCTTCTTTCTATTTTAACATCTAAACTTTCTGGTAATAACCAGGATTTTATTTTCTTAAACATAGACGCCTCTTTTGCCAATAAGCTGATTTCTTGAAAAAACCTATTGACTAAGACTATATACGCGCAGTCAAACAAGAAGTAAATAATTATATTTTAAGCGCAGATTTGTATTATGATAATTTGCGAAAACTCTAAGCGCCATGCTTCAGATATTCGTCGTAAGTCATATCGAATATTTTGGCTCCGGTTTCGTCAATTCTCATTATTTTATTGGCCACTGTCTGTAAAAACTCGTGATCGTGAGACGAGAAAAGAAGAGTTCCCTTAAAATTTATAAGACCGTCGTTTACCGAAGTGATTGCCTCTAAGTCTAAGTGATGAGTGGGGCCGTGAAGCATTAAGAAATTTGCTCCTGAAAGCATCAGCTTTGCGAGCATCATTCTTACCCGCTCGCCGCCCGATAAAACATTCACTTTTTTTAACGCGTCTTCTCCTGAAAAAAGCATTCTGCCTAAGAAGCCTCTTATGAAACTTTCATCCTGATCTTTTGAATACTGCCTGAGCCAGTCGATTAAACTTAAATTGTTTGATTCAAAATATCTTCCGTTATCTTCGGGAAAATAAGAATGCGTGATGGTAACTCCCCATTTTATATCGCCCGAATCGGGCTTTTGATTCTCGCTTAAAACCTCGTAAAGGGCGGTAATACGCCTTTCGTCGTCTGATATTACGGCGATTTTATCTCCTTTTTTTATCTGAAAAGAAAGGTTGTTTAATAAATTCTCGCCGCTTAATGTTTTTGTTAAGTTCTCAACGTCTAAGATATCGTTGCCCTCTTCGCGGTCGTATTTAAAATCGACATAAGGATATTTTCTTGTAGACGGTTTAATGTCTTCAAAGGTAATTTTCTCAAGCTCTCTTTTTCGAGAAGTCGCCTGCTTCGATTTTGACGCGTTTGCGCTGAAACGCGCTATAAAATCTTTTAACTCTTTGGCCTTATCTTCAAGCTTTTTATTTTTATCTTTCATGAGCCTTAAGGCAAGCTGGCTCGAATGAAACCAGAAATCGTAATTCCCCAGAGTGATTTGAATTTTTTCAAAATCTAAATCGGCTATATGGGTGCATACCTTATTTAAAAAATGCCTGTCGTGAGAAATGACAATAACCGTATTTTTAAAATTCAATAAAAAATCTTCAAGCCACATAACCGCGTTTATATCAAGACCGTTAGTGGGCTCGTCAAGAAGCAGCACATCGGGATTGCCGAAAAGGGCCTGGGCCAGTAAAACCTTTACCTTATCGGCTTCGGGAAGCTCTTTCATCAGTTTCGAATGTTTTTCAGATTCGACCCCAAGACCGTCAAGAATAACGGCCGCTTCAGATTCGGCTTCGTAACCGCCAAGTTCTTCAAATTGAGATTCAAGGTCTCCCGCCCGAATTCCGTCTTCGTCGTTAAAATCGGGCTTCGCGTAAATTTCGTCTCTTTTTTGTTTTACATCTAATAATTTCTGGTTTCCCGCGATTACGGTATCTAGTACCTCGTTTTCTTCATAGGCAAAGTGATCTTGCTTTAAAACGGCAAGGCGGGAGCCTGACGCGATGTTGACTTCTCCTCTGTGGTCGTTATTTTCGCCCGATAAAATTTTCAAAAAAGAAGACTTGCCCGCGCCGTTCGCGCCAATGAGACCGTAACAATTGCCGGGATTGAATTTTATAGAAACATTTTCAAATAATTTTTTAGAGCCGTAGTTTAAACTTACGTTTTGGGTTTGAATCATAGGAAAGATTAATTCTAAAGCGAAAACAGGGTGTAAATTCTTTTTATGCCATTAATTAAGTTTAAGAAAATCCCCAATATTGGTTAACTGAAAATGGTTTTAAGCTGTGAAAATGCATAGCTAGTATTTTATTCTTTATGCTTCTAAAATCTTTAGAAGCATGAATTATCTTTATCCCATACCAGAATAAATTTTCTTTGCTGACTTTCTTCTTTACTAACCTATCTAAAAACATAGCTATGCAAATTCGTATCAATTGAGATACAGAAATTCTTAATTGTATGGCGGCATATCTTAATAGTAATTCATCTTCGCCGTAAAGGCAAAGCTGATGCCGGTGGGTCTTTTCTGGCGGGTTTTTTTTAATATTCTCATGAATAGTCTTTAATTTGTTACTCCAGCGGATGCTTTTCTTTAGCGCCAGCTGAAAAACACAATAACGAACAATCCATGAAAAACTTCTGCTGTGGATTTCCGCAGCATATTTTATATTATCCCAAATTTGTACATCTAAATGCACATCCCAGACATTCCTAATTTCTTCTTTTCCCCATTGTGGCTGTTTATTACACTTCATATTATTATAATACCCCATAACTTCAAATTCATTCCGTAGAATATGAAGTTTTTGTATAGTCAAAGAAGTATTTTTGTTTATAGATATCTTAAGAAAGAATAACTTTAATCGGCCGCTCTTCTCTTAAGGCGTATAGTTTAACGTCACCGTAATTTCGCCGAACTTATCTTTGATCAATGAATAAGCGTCAAATTCGCAGTGACCTTCGCATTCATAAAACTCAAGCCTGTACACATGGGTTTCAGCCGTGTTATAGGTTGGGTCGGTGAAGTTTGGTAAAAAAGTCATCCAACCAGATCCAACATCTATTATTTCACTGGTGCTGTTCATTAAATTGTCATTATCATATGCCTTTAATATATAATGAACCTCACTTTCTGTACACCCTGTCTTTTCTCTGTCTATATCAATATAATAACTGACCCTCATCATAAGATTGCCGCCACCAATATAAGTTTGAATATCTGTTTTCGTTATATCAATGACATTTGTAGAATATTTTACATTTGCTGGCGAGTCAGCAAAAAGATAATAAGGTTCTTCATTATTTTGCATACCTATCGCAAAATAATTATATTCGACACTATTATAATGATACACAACACCGCCGTCGTTATCGCAGGTAAGCCACGAAAGCAGTGTTATGAGTATCAGTTTTCTTATGATTGTGTTTTTCATTTTGAAAAAAACATTTATGCCTTTACCGATATTTTGTCAATGAGAATAATTTAAGTTTTGAGTTTTCTTCGGCGGCCGGCATAGGCAAAAAAGAACAGAGAAAAATATACAGGTTTATATTTAGCGAAATCGAAATGATTAACATGAACAAACAGGATTTTTCAAAAAAATCATGCACAATCTTGTAAATTATGTCTAATTCTTATACCCCTGAATATTTTCAAAAAGATTGCTTCGGCTTCGCCTCGCAATGACGTAAAATGATAAAAAGACTGGCCATAATTTATTTCTTGACAATTTAACTTTTTATGAATCTTCTCATTTTATAAAATGCCAGAAAATAACCAGACCCTTCTATACCAAGACGGAATAAATTTAAATTACGCAGCTCTTCCTGAAAACATTAAGGCGGAGGTTTTTAGCGGCGCAAACTACGAACATATTTTTTCTCGCCATAAAAACGCTTCTTTTTTATTGGTTCGCGCCGACTTTGCGGTAAACGAAAAAACCGTTCGCTATCTTTCTTCTTTAAAAACGATCGGGCTTGTTTCGACAGGAGACGACAACATCGACCAAAATTTCTTAAAAGAAAAAAATATTAAATTTGTTTCGGCCAAAGGCGCAAACGCGCAGGCTGTGGCCGATTATGTTAAAGAGGCCCTTCTTTATTTCTGGTTAAAATATCCCGAAAAACAGAATGAACCTGTCGGCATTATTGGTTACGGCAACATAGGTTTGAAAGTGGGCCAATTTTTAGAAAGAGCCAAACAGCCCTTTTTTTATTACGACCCTTTTTTAAAAAATACGGGGGATGTAAAAAATGCTTTAAAATGCCCCATTGTCACTTTTCATGTACCCTTGACTTTTAAAGAAAGTAACCATCGGCACGCCACTGAAAACATGTTAGATGAAAATTATTTTACCGATGAACCGCCTTATATAATTCAAACCTCGCGCGGCAGAATCTGGAACAAACAATTTTACGAACACTGTCTTTTTGAAAATAAAATCTGGGCGCAAGATGTATACTACGATGAGCCGCCCATTAAAGAATGGGTTTTATCGGCAAATTTTTCAACGCCGCACATTGCGGGCTATTCGACAAACGGCAAAACGGGGGGCGCGTTAAAAGTTATTAAAGAAATTTTACCCGGCGCCGCAGTAAAAGAAATTCCTAAGGGCGAAATTTTCAGCCTTCAAAGAGAATCTGATGAATTTAAAAATGACAGCCGCCATTTTGAAAAAAGACGGCTGTCATTTTCTCTAAAGAAAGAATTAAACGATTTTAACGCGGCAGAAAGAAAATTCTTTTTTGAAAAATTTTCAAATCTGCCGCAGAGAATACTTACAGCCTGCTTTAACGGCTAAGGCGTAATAAAATCTCTTTCTTCTGACTGGGCGTATAACCCTGATCCGCTTAATAAGGGCATCAGACACTGAGAATAATTATCTGCAGGCGCCGCAGCCGAATTATCTGTTACAAAGTCATTGTACTCGCATTCGATAATCGCCACGCCCCACCTGTAATTTGTCGCCGGCAAAAGAGTCAGAATATTTTGACCAGCCGCCCCTGTGCATGTTGTACCATCCCAGGCGCCGCCGTTTGCAAGACACACAATATCATATTGATCTTTTCCCGAAAGAGCGGCCGACATATCAAAAGAAGTTGTGGTATTTGGCAGACCCCATATAATATCGGGCATGCCTCCGCTGCCTGTATCAAGATCTGTTATAAAAAGCGCATAGCTCCATGTGCCCGAAGCGGGAGCGTCGGCGCTATAATCTTGCCATGAGAAAGCAGGCGCAGTAGAAAGCAAAGCGGCGTCATCTGACGGAGCATTTAACAATACCCGGGGGTTCCATTCAAAGTCTATACCCGATAAAGTAATTCCTGTTGAAATATCAAGCTTTTCTTCAAACTTCTTGTAATCTTGATTGTTCACTCCATTTTTATCGCCGCTGCCGTCAGCGTCAAGAAAGGCATTTATAATACCGCACTCGTCAACCCCGCCGTTACATATACTGGGGGTATGTAAAAACACGAGACTGTAATCGGGCCCTTGCGTAATAATGGTCGACTCAAGCGTATACCCTTGATCGGCGTTTATTCCCTGCAAAAAATAATCTGCGCTGATATTTGTACGGTTTGTCAAAGTACCGCTTACAACAATATGGTTTGTTCCTGTTGTATCGGTTATAAAGGCATGTTCTAAACTTTCAGATTTAGCGTCAAAATCAACCCAACCAGCCGATATATCGGCATCATAAGATATGATGTTTATCTTATAAGCTTTGAGATCTGATAAAGGGGTTGCCGCCGGTATTGAATAACTGGCGGATGTTGTATCGGTTCCGGTATGAAATGTATAATTCGGCATTTCAAAGAGATACAATGTATTTGATAAGCTGCCTGCCGCCATTGTCCATGAAATTGTAGGCGTCAAAGTTGTCTGAGCTGCCGCGCCATCAGGCGATACTGAACGCACTCTTGCTAATTTGTTTATTGAAGCGATATTATCGACTTCAATATGAATATGCTCTGAAGCTGTATTTCGAAAGTAAAGAGTATAATTACCGACCCGCAACGAACCCGGCGAATCAATGCCGTAAGAGAAGCTGTTATCTGTTGCCCCGTAATCATAACTCAATGCAGTATTGTCGGCAACATTACTACCGCATCCACCATCGTCAAGAAGAGAAACTTCGCTGCCGTCAGGGAGTCTAACCGCAGGCGCAGCCGGATCTAAACTGGTTCCTGTTTTTGAGGCCTCAAATCGCAGATAATATCCTCCGCAAAACCCCGCGCCCTCTTTCTGGGCGAGATCATCCCATGGAGCTTCTGGCTGAGCGGTTTCATGATAAGTATAAACGTTAAAGCCTGTATATTCATCTGTATTAACAGAGACATTCAGATCGATATTGTTAGCGCTAGAATTTGCGCCTGAAATAACAATCGGTCCTATTATGCCGCTTTGGGCATCAGAATTAAAAGAAGGCTCGCTGTCGCCATTTTCATCTCGAAAGGCGCGAACATAGTATGTACCGTCTGCTACCGTAAAAGAATACGAGCTTACTGCCGGCGATCCGCCGGTTACAGAAACTTCGGTTTCGGCGACATGATTTAATATCTCTGTCGGGCTTGTATATAACCTTACGAAAACAATGGCGCCATTGCTGCCGCCGCCGCTTTGCGAGATACCCCCGCCTAAGTTCCATGCCCCTACGCTTGTGCATGAAATATTTAAATTTGTAACATCGGCCATTACGTTGAGCCCTGAAGAAGCGTCTCCTGAAAAAGAACATACTTCTGCAGCGGGAGCAGTTTCAATAATTATATTGTATGCCCCCCCTTCTGTAACCGGCTGCGTAAACTGGTAAATACCGGCTCCCGATATATTCAAGATTTCGCCGCTGACGGTATTTTTAACCGCAAATGCGCCGCCTGTGAGCGTGACATTTCCGCCGATTGTATATGACGCTATACAGGTTACGACAATATTATCAATATTAATAACGCCTACTATACCCGAACCGCTGCTGACGCTGCAAATATGGTTTGCCGGTTCAGAAAGTACCGTCACATCATATGCGCTGCCGCTTGTAAGCTGTGCGGCAAATGTAAAATTGCCGTCGGCTGTAATGGTTAAATTATCGCCCGCGTTATTCTGCAGAACAAGCGTTCCCGCAGAAATACCAGAAACATTTAAGCCAATGGCGT